>QWCQ01000390.1_pt1 | contig 32385 bp, 51 predicted proteins | sample 1972701 | NCBI WGS metagenome assembly QWCQ01 (sample SAMN09866704, study PRJNA288562) | Human gut metagenome isolate pre4_stool, whole genome shotgun sequencing... | reverse complement strand
ACTGGGGTTATTGTTGCAGAAACTCCCATTACTGTTGCAGAAACTGGGGTTATTGTTAGCAAAAGTACACAAAGTAAAGTAAAGGAAAGTAAAGTAAAGAAAAGTATAGAGGGTGATATAAATAATAAACTTATATCCAGGATAAATTCTTTGCTTAAAATTCCTGTGCAATCTAACTTTCTCACAAAAATCAATTCAAACATTGATGTTGAGAAGCTAATTGATGAGCTTTCTAAGAGCAAGTGGGTTTGTGAAAACCATAATCTCAACAAAGCTAATAACTCTTTTCTTGTAAAACTTTGTAACGGGGAGTATAGGGATTTTAAGAGACCTAATTCCAATAAATTCAAGAACTTCAAGGGTATTACTGACTCTTATTCTGCAGAAGAGCTAGAAGAAGTTGCTAGGAAAAAGCAGAAAGAGGGATTTGAGAAGTTAGGAGTTAATGTTGATGTATAGAAGACCAAACAAATACAAGGCAATTAAAACTGTTGTTGACGGAGTGACTTTTGACAGTAGGAAAGAGGGCAGGAGGTATAGGGAATTAAGACTTCTAGAAAAAGCAGGAGTCATTGAGGACCTATGTCTGCAGCCTCACTTTCTGCTACAAGATTCGTATGTCAAAAATGGTAAAAGTGTTAGGAAGATTGAGTATATAGCCGACTTCTCTTACTACGATTTAGAAAAAGATAAGTTTGTAGTGGAAGATGTGAAAGGCTTAAAGACTGATGTTTATAGGCTCAAGAAGAAGATTTTTGAATACAAATATCTTGATTTGGAAATTAGTGAAATTTAGAAAATGTTAAGAAATGTTAATGTTTTAACGCACGATTAACTCACGATTAAATTAGCATTTTACTAACTTTTAGCGGGTTTGGTGTTAAAAAACTCACGATTAACAGGCAAGAGTTGAGTAAAACGGAGTAGAGTTGAGTAGAAACGGAGCAAAAAATGACTGTAAAAGAATTAATAAAAAAATTAAAAGAGTATGAGGAAGATGACGAAGTTTTATGCAGTACCTACAAGGGTGATGATGAGATCATTCTTGAGATTGGAACTGTGGAAGATGGAATAGATAAAGTCTATATACTTTTAGAGGATTTATGCTGATGAAAAAATTAATAGTAATTTACGATAAAGAAGAAAAAGATAAAGGCAGAGATAGCTATATAAAAGCCATAAAAAAAGCCATACCACAAGCGGAAATCTATGACAAGTACGAGCCAGACAACAAAGAAGAATGTGAAAAGGTACTTATTCTAAAGCCGATGAAAGAAGATTACTACAAAGCACTATCAATAGCACTTGAAAAAATGCCTTGGCTAGATGTGGAAGGTGCAGCTAGTGGAAAATTGACAATAACAGCTGAAGCCATCTTAGAAACTATTTGGAGCGAGAAAGGTAACGACCTAAAAGGTAAAACTGTGGTTATTTTAAACCAAAGTGATGTACCAGGGAGACCATTGGCAAAAGAACTTATAGACCTGGGGGCAAATGTAATTAGCCTTAATTCCTCTTATCCTTTCATTGATAACTTGCTGACAATGACAGATGTTGATGTCCTAGTATCTGCAAGTGGCAAGTATGAGTTTAAGCTTGATAGAGAGCTTACAAGATTTATTGATGTCAAGATAGATCTTTCAGACGACCTAGAAGACCCAGTAAAAATAACAAGCATACCAACCATAAAAATCCTAAAGGAAAGGCTGAAAAATGAAGAATAAAAAAGAAAAAAAACCAACCTACACATTAACCTATGAAGAAATCCAAAACTATGTAAAAAAAGGTTATGAAATGGGCAGAAAGAACAGCATAGAAAGAGCCAGCCAATACTCAATGGCAGTCCCAGTTATGGTATTAAGAGACGAATTTGGCTTTGGCAAAAGGAGACTAGACAAGTTTATAGATGCCTACATGGAACTTTTCAATTCCATAGATGACGGCTATCTAAACTTAGACGACATAATAAAAACAGTGAATGAAGAAACTGGAATTGAAATAGTTGAGAGGTGAAAGAATGACAAGCTTAAACATTGATAGAATTGGAAACGAGATAGCAGATGCATATAATGATGGTTTTGAAGATGGCATAAATCATAAAAAAACACTTATAAAGCTAGTAGAAGAATGGGCAAAGGATAAAGATCTGTTGCACAAGAAAAATGCTGACAAGCAGTTTTTAAAATTTATTGAAGAAGTCTTCGAATTCAAGGCTGAGATGGACCAGGTTGAAAGAATTGAACATGATAAGTTAAGAGAAATATACACCGACCGAATGAAACTTGAAATGGGAGATATTATAGTTACTTTAATTATACTTTGTAAGCAGCTAGACATTGATTTGTTTGACTGCTTAAACAAAGCTTATAAAAAAATTTCCATAAGAACTGGAAAGACAATCAATGGAACCTTTATAAAATCTGAGGATTTATGATGAATGCAAAGGTGCTTATTAATTCCTTATAAAACTTTTAGGGATAGAATCAGAATTGTAAATTATTATGAGAGAAGAGGCTACTATATAGAAGTTTGGGAAGGCTATATTTATTGTTATAGGGGGAAATAATGACTAAGGAGCAGTTAGGGCAATACAAGTGCCTGTGTCTTGAAATTAAAGAACTTGAGAATAGACTTAACAATTTAAAAAGACAAGAAGTAACTGACAAGGTCCTTGCATCTGCTTCTGATTTTCCCTATAACCAATATGAGCTTAAGATTAAGGGCTATGAAGATGATAAATACATAGAGAAGATAAGGGCAAGACTCACTCGCAGAATTAGAAGATGCAAGAAGCTTAGGCTTGAAATAGAGGATTTTATAGAGGAGATAGAAGACTCAAGGATCAGATTAATATTTGAGTTAAGATATATTCATGGTAAAAGTTGGGTATATATATCAAATAAATTAGGCAGCAGTAATGAGAGCTATGCTAGAAAAAGTCATGATAGGTATTTGAATAACACGAAAACATAATTATCAGGAACATAAATAATGAGGTGTTTCAATGAAAGCAAACTGGGAAGATTATCAAGTTTATTTTTGGAAAAAATATTTATACTTAGAAGAAAAGGTAATGGACACAGAAAAATTTGTGACATTCTGCAGAAGTAACAGACAAACTTATTCTAATGCATTTGAAGAATTATTAGTTGTAATATGTACTGAGATAGAGACTGTTTTTAAAGAGTGGTTACAAATTGATAAAGGATCTATAATATGTTTTTTTGAAAAATTATTGAATGAAATTAGTGCAGAAGAACTTAACAAAATAGTTATTGTTAAATTATGCAATATTGGGTTAATGCCATTTAATGACTTAAGTTACTTGGTCAGTGCAAATATGAATAAGAACGACAAGTTAAAGGGGTTTGATGCATCTAAACATTTGAAATGGTGGAAAGCTTATAATAACATTAAGCATAATAAGCTTAAATACAAGGAACAAGCTAATTTAGAAAATGTATTGAATGCTTTAGCCGCATTATTTATATTGGAAAGCTTAAGAATAAAAAATATGGATAATGCAGATTCTAATGATGCGTTTGATTGCCCTTACAAACCATCACAGTTATTTGATTCCAACATAGAAACTAAAAGATATATTGATAGTGCTGGCAACTCGTCAATACCAGACGAAGAAATAAAAAAAATATTATGTGATTAAGTAATAACTAAATTGTCCGTTTTGTCCGATTTTAAAGTGCTAGTATATATTATGAAAGAATGTAATAGTTAGTGGGTTCATAATATTATGGATTTCAATCAATTTTAACGCTCCCTAAGAGGCCTCTAAGCAGGTCTCTTTTACTTTGCCAAGAAAGGTGGTAATAATGGCATTAACAATTAAACAAAAGCAAGTTGCTGATGATTTTATTATCACTGGCAATAGAACTAAGAGTTATTTAAAATTTTATAAAAATGTTAAAAACAGAGAGACGGCAGCTGCAGCAGCAAGCCGTCTTTTTAGTACTCCAGAAGTTAAGGAATACATTGAAGAGAAGATGAAAGAGCTTGACGAAGAACTTATTGCAGACCAAAGAGAGATTTTAAGAGGATTAACTAAGCAATTCAGAAGAGAAGAAATTGACTATCAAGTTGTCATGATAAAAAAGCCTAGCTTTGATGATAATGGGAACTTCTTGGGAATTGAAGAAAAGCCTGAGGTTATTAAGTTACCTACACAGAATAAGGACTCCATAAAGGCAGGGGAGTTATTAGGCAAGAGATTTGGCATGTGGACTGATAAGGTTGATATGGATATTGATGTACCGACTATTATTAGTGGGGCTGATGAACTTGAAGACTAATGAGGTTTATTTGCCAGAAGTCATTGGCAAGGGTTATGGAACTTACTGGAACTATAAAGGCAGATACAGGGTTGTAAAAGGATCTAGGGCAAGTAAGAAGTCAACTATAACTGCTCTTAATATGATTTATAGGATAATGACCTATCCCAATTCAAATGGGTTGGTAATTAGAAAAGTTTTTAGGACTATTAAGGATTCCTGCTTTTCTCAACTTAAATGGGCAATCCACAGATTAAAAGTTGATAAATATTGGAAGGCTACTAACAGTCCATTAGAACTTACTTATTTACCCACAGGGCAGAAGATTTTATTTAGGGGTCTTGATGATCCTTTAAAAGTTACATCAGTAGCAGTAGATAAAGGTTCACTGTGTTTCTTATGGATTGAGGAAGCCTATGAAATCATGAATGAAGATGACTTCAACATGCTTGATGAATCTATAAGGGGTCAAGTGCCAGATGGACTATTTAAGCAAATAACCTTAACGCTAAATCCCTGGAATGATAGGCACTGGATAAAGAAAAGATTTTTTGATACTGAAGATAAAGACATATTGGCCATTACAACTAACTACAAGTGCAATGAATGGCTTGATGAATCGGATTTAAAGGTCTTTGAGATAATGAAAACTCATAATCCTAAGAGATACCGAGTAGCAGGTCTAGGAGAGTGGGGAGTTGTTGATGGCCTTGTATATGAAAATGTAAGAGAAGATAGGTTTAACAAGGAAGATGTGATTAAGAACAATCCAGATATAAAACCTGTATTTGGTCTAGACTTTGGCTACACTAATGATCCAACTGCTTTATTCTGTGGCTTGCTAGACTTAGAAAATTATAAGATCTATGTCTTTGATGAATTGTATGAAAAGGGTCTTTCTAACAAAAATATTTATAGAGAGATAGAGAAGATGGGATATAGGAAAGAGAAGATTATTGCTGATTCTGCTGAGCCTAAGTCCATTGATGAATTAAAAGACCTAGGTCTTTATAGGATTAGTCCTGCTAAAAAGGGCAAGGATTCTATTTTAAATGGAGTCCAATTTATACAGAACTTTGAAATAATAGTCCATCCAAGATGTGTAAACTTCATGACGGAGATTACAAATTACCAATGGGCAAAGGACAAATTTAACAAGGCTATTAATGAGCCTATAGATGATTTTAACCATTTACAAGATGCCATGAGATATGCTATTGAGCCTTACACAAGAAATAAGGGCTTAAGAACTATTTCAAAGAAGGCTTTAAGAATTTAGGGGGTGCAAGATGGAGACTTATATTACAGAATACTTGGAATTACCAAAGACAATAAACTTGCCTTTAGAGGCTGAAATTAATCCAGAATTAATTAAGAAGCTAGTCAAATTAAGTGAGAATAACATTGAGAGATACAATATTCTTCAAGAATACTATGAAGGCAAGGCAAAGATTAATGACAGGTCTAAGGATGAATACAAGGCAAATAACAAGTTGTCCTTAGACTACCCAAGCTACATTGTTGATATTTTACTAGGAATGTTTGTAGGTAAACCTATAAATTACACAGTAGCAGAGGAAAATAGAGAAATCATGTCTGCTATTCAAGATGTCTTTGATGTCAATGATGAGCAAGACGAGAACACAGAAATTGCAAAGATGGCAGGAATTAAAGGCAGGGCATATGAGATTGTATATCTTGATGAGGAAGGACAAATTAAGTTTAACGAGGTTGAGCCAGAGAATATTGTCATGATATATGACAACAGAATCAAACCAGAGCCTCTATACTGCCTCTATGTGAGAGATGATGTCAATGTTGATAATCTAGACTCAGATAAAAAGGATAAGCTTATTACAGTCTATTCTAAGGACTTTATAAGGGATTACCTTTCTAAGGGTGGAGATATAAGTCTTGTAGATGAGCAGGCTAATTTATTTGGTGAGATTCCTGTTATTGAGTTTTTAAACAATGATGAGGGGATTGGAGACTTTGAAAGGGTCTTGTCTCTTATTGATGCAATAAACCTTTCACAGTCAGATACTGCAAATGACTTTCAAGAATTTACAGATGCTCTATTAGTCCTATCAGGTATGCCTCAAACTGATGCAGAAGATGTGGACAACATGATTAATGACAGGGTTATTTTGCTTGATAAGGCAGATGGCCAAGCTGCACAATGGCTCATTAAAAATATCAATGACACTGCCTTAGAAAATTACAAGAATAGACTTGATTCTGACATTCATAAGTTTGCTAAAGTTCCAAATATGAGTGATGAAAACTTTGCAGGCAATGTTTCTGGGGAGTCCATGAAGTATAAGCTATTTGGAACTGACCAGATAATTTCACAAAAGCAAAGAAAGTTTAAGACTGCTTTACAAAAGAGAATTAAGTTAATCCTAAATATCTTAAATATTAAGGGATCTAGTGACTTTGATTACAGGGATATAACAATTACTTTTAACGACAACAAGCCTTACAACGAACTAGACAACATCAACACTGTTAAGACTGCCCTTGATGCAGGACTTTCTAAGACTTATGCATATTCTAAGCTTAGGGATATTGATGATGTGCAAGAAGAAATTGAAAGACAAGAGCAAGAAAAAGATGCTTATGCTGAAAGTTTTGTAAATAGTTTGGGTGATGAAGATGACGAACTTCAAAGAACTAGAGAAGAAGCTTGACCTAATTCTCAAGGCAAGAGAAGAAGATATAAGGTTAAATTATAAGGACCTATACAAAAGAATAAGAAAAGACCTAGAGAGGATATACCAGAAGCACGAAGTTAGGGGTCAAATTAATTTTGACGACTTGAAAAAGTACAAGAGATTACAGACCTTTGATGAGAAAGTTGCAAGGAATATCCTCTTTTATTACAAGGTCAATGAAAAGATACTTAATAACACTATGTCTAAAATTGTAAGAGATGCAAGAAGAGAATCCTTTGAAATTATAAATGACAAGGTCTCTATTGCTCCAATTAAAAAGACCTATGACATAGACAAGGTTATTAATAAGGAAGTTGCAGGTCATCTTTGGGGAGATAGGCTAAAACATCAAAAAAATAATTTTATTTATGATGTACATGGTCTAATCCATGAGGGCTTGCAAAATGGAGATACTTACACTCAAGTGGCAAAAAACCTCAGTCAAAAGCTTGGTATGGATTATTCCAAGACTATCAGGATAGCAAGGACAGAATCTGCAAGAGTGCAAGAGACATCTAAGTTTGATGTTATGGAAGAAGTTAACCAAGAAATAAAAATTGTCAAGGTATGGAGAACTATGAGAGATAGTGCCGTTAGAGATACTCACGCAGCTATGGAAGGTCAAAGTGTAGGCTTTGATGAAGAGTTTACACTTCCTTCAGGTGCAACTTGTCTTTATCCACGAATGAGTGGAGAAGCAAGCGAAGATATTAACTGTAGGTGCTACTTAGAGTACATACCAGAAAAATTACTTTGATACCTAAAAAGCCTTTGGGCTTTTTTGTATAAAAAAATATAAGGAGAGTAGGAAAAATGAACAAAAACAATGCAACTGAAAGGGATATTTTAAAAGACTTTGAGGGGCAAAAGCTGACATTTGACTTATTCAGATTTGGGGAAAATCCTCCAAGTCAAGATAATGGGGCAGATGGCCAAGAAGGACAAGTTGAAGATGGAACTAAGAAGGAAGCAGAAGTTAAAACTTATACAGAAGAAGAGGTTCAAAAAAAGATACAGTCTGAATCTGATAAAAGGGTTACTGAAGCTTTAAAAACTGCCAAGGAAAATTGGAAGAAAGAGCTAGAAGAAGAGGAGAAAGAGAAGCAAAGATTGGCAAAACTTTCTGAAAAAGAAAGAGTGAATGAAGATTTACAGAAGAAAGAGAAAGAAATTGCTGAGCTTAACGCTAAACTCAATCTTGTAAACCTAGAAAGAGATACTGAAGATAGGTTAGCAGAAGAAAATATTCCTAGAGAATTCAAGACTTTTCTAATGGGGTCTGATGCTGAAAGCACTAATGAGAATATAAAGGCCTTTAAGCCTATATTTGAAGACCTAGTGCAAAAACAGGTGGAAGAAAGACTTAAAGGGAAGACTCCTAGTGGTGCAAGTAAAGGCGACAAGCCAGATGCATGGAGTATTATAAGAGACAAATATAAATAAAAGAGAGGTAAGAAATGATTAAAATTTTTAGCAAAGAGTACGCAGGTCTATTAGCTGATGTATTTAAAAAAGAGCAACACTTTTTAAAAACTTTTGGTGGCAAACTACAAGTAGTTGATGGGATTACTAACAAAGATAAATTCCTAGAACTTAAGATTTCTGATACTGATGTTGTAGTACAAAAATACGACACTGGAGAAAATGTTGGATTTGGAACTGGAACTGGATCTACATCAAGATTTGGCAACAGAAAAGAAATTAAGTCAGTAGATGCACAAGTTGAATATGAAGCACCTCTAGCAATTCACGAAGGTGTAGACAATATGACAGTAAATGACAACGCTGACCAAGTTATCCAAGAAAGAGCAGCTTTACACGCTGAAGCTTGGGTTGAACAACTTAATGGTCTATTAGGCAAGGCTTTATCTGCAAATGCATCAAAGACACTTGATGGCAAACTTACTGAAGATGATGTAATTAAGACTTTCAACGCAGCTTACAAGGAATTTGTAAACAACAAGGTAAATCAAGGTATTAACTGGGTTGCTTATGTTAACGCTGATGTCTATAACCTAATTGTTGATAACAAGTTAGCTACTACAGGCAAGGGTGCAACAGTAAATATTGACAACAACGAGTACCTAAAATTCAAGGGCTTTATCCTTGAAGTATTAGCTGATGAATACTTTACAGGTGGAGAAAATATCATCTTCGTAGCTGATAATATCGGTGTTGCAGGTGTAGGTGTTGAAGTTTATAGAGTGCTTGATTCTGAAGACTTCGCAGGTGTAGCAATTCAATCTGCTGCTAAGTACGGAAAATATATACCAGAAAAAAATAAAAAGGCTATTGTAAAGGCAAAATTAGTCGCAGCAGCTTAATTAAATAAGGGGGAAAGCAATGCTAGTTAAATGTATTTATCCCTTCTTTGACCTTAAAGAAGATACTAAGAGAGATATAGGAGAAACTTTTGATGTTACTTTAGAGAGGTACGAAGAGATCCTCTCTAAGGGTAGCTTTATTGAAAAGGCTGAAGAAGAAATTCAAAAGGACCTGACTAAGGACGAAATAAAGAAACTGCTTGAAGAAAAAAACATTGAATACAATAAATCTGCTACTAAAAATGAGTTAAAGGAAATTCTTGATGGATCTAAATAATTCTGTTGCTGAGGCAATAAAGGAAGAAGAAGCTAAGAAAGAATTACTTAGAAAGCTATATTTAGAGCAGGTAGAAGATTATTGTAATGTTTATTTTGAAGATAAGATTCCTGCAGGGGTGGAGCTTGCTCTTAATGAGTTAGTTAAGACTGACCCTAGTAGGTTCAATGTTGCCAGTGAAAAGTTATCAGACATGTCTATAACTTATGCTACTGGTGGAGAAAAGGGCAGTGGTGCAGGTAGTATTCCTGCTTATATTTTGGCTTGGTTAGAGCCTTATAGGAGAGTATTTTTATTATCTAAGAAAGGCAAAAAGAAATATAATGGCGGTCATAGATAATAGCAGAGTTCCTGAAATACTAAAAAAGCTAGAGGAGATTGACAAGTATTATATTGTAGTTGGTGTCACTGGCAAGTCAGGTGGAGAGATCTTAATGATTGCAAATGTACAAGAGTATGGCTGCAATATTAAGGTTACTGACAAGATGAGGGGATTCTTTTTATATAACTGGGGGATTCCTCTAGTTACTAAGGAAATAAGGATTCCTGAAAGGTCCTTTTTAAGGTCTGGCTATGATAGCAACAAAGATAAGCTTATGAAATATGGGGATTTGCTCTATGATGTTGTAGCAGGAAATCTTTCTGTTAAGTCTTTTTGGGAAACTCTTGGCCAAGGGGCGGCTCAAATGATACAGTCCTTCCTTATAAATAATGTTACAAGTCCTCCTAATACTCCCTTTACTATTGCTAATAAGGGCGGAAAGGCTAATCCATTAGTTGATACTGGCAAGCTTTCTAATAGTATTTCTTACGAGATTAGGAGCAAGTGATGTTTAATTTTAAAGGCTTAGTAAGTAAGTACTCAAAGGGAATGGTCTTTGCCTCAATGGAAGAAGAAGGTCATTATGATGTTGATGATGGTGGCAAGTATGTTGAGGGGTCTATTGTAACAATTAGGTTAGATCCTGTAGCTATAGTTCCATTAAATAAAGATGACCTTAAATTTGATGAAGGGGGAAGCTATTCTGATGACAATAGAAAGCTTTATTGTTATTTGAGACTTGAAAAGGGAACTGAAATTACAAATGTAATGCTTTATAAGTCCATTAGGAGATACAAGATTTTAGCTGAAAAAGATTATTCTGACTATGACAAGGACTTACACATATACATTTTAGAAAGAGTTGATAGAGATGACTTTGATAAAATACCTGAAGAATTTAATAGTTAAGGGAATTCATGAGGATACTGGGCTTCTTGCAGTTGATACAGATAACAACAAGAAGAAACCTAAGTATCCTTTTTATTCCTTTAAATTTATCACTCCAATTATGAACATAGGGGAAGGTGGAACTATAAGACATAGCTTCGATAAATCGCTTAATCCAAAGTTTAAGTATGATTACATTGAAAAGCTAGAGTTGCAGCCTAAGGCAGTCCTTAGTTTTAACTCCTATGATAAGGATGTAGATGGTAGTTTTGAAGCATGTTTAAAGGCTTGGGAGTATTTCAGGCATAGAAGCAAGTATTATTTCAGAGAAAATAATGTAGTTGTTGTAAATGTAGGAAACATCACTGATAGGACTGTATTTATTGGGGAAGCTTATGAGTACAGGTACGGCTTTGATGTTGAGTTTAGAATACTACATGAAATTGAAAATAGGATTGAAACTATTGAAGAATATAGTTTTAAGAAAGGGAAAGGTGTAGATTTATGATATTAGATTTTCCTGTTAACATTCAAAGGAAAACTGTTGGTGTATCTGAAAGAGGATTTGGAACTATCCTTATTCTAGACACTGAAAAAGAATATGAGTATAGATATATCACTGGTGAAGATGTAAATACCCTAGGCACTGATAGCAAGGTATATAAGATAGCTAGTAGGTTATTTATGCAAAAGCCACAGCCACAACAAGTTGTTATTGTTGGTAAGCAAGGCAAGGCAGTTGAAGGATTTAAGAAGGTACTAGAAGAAAACAATGACTTCTTCTTCGTGACTTGTACTGATAATTCTGTTGAAACTATCAAGGGAATATCAAACCTATGTCAAGTTAATAATAAGGTTTATGCAGTAACTGTTAACTCAATGGAAGATGCAGCTAAGCTTTATGAAGAAGTTTTTGATAATACCTTTGTTATGTATCATGATGATGTTGACTCTTACGCTGCTGAAGGTCTAGCAGTTATCATGTCTTATAAGATTGGTGGTAAGACTGCTAAGTTTAAGACTATTCAAGGTGTTAAAAAGGCAAAGATTACTCTTACTGAACTTAACAAGCTTCATGAAAACAAGATTTTCTCTTATGTTGAAAAGCTTGGTGTCCTTCAAACTTCTGAAGGTAAGATGCTTTCTGGAGAATATATTGACGTTGTCCTTGGAGAATACTGGATTAGGTTCAGAATGGAAGAAAGAATGCAAAGACTTGCAATGGTTGAGGACAAGATTCCATATACTAACCTAGGGATTGGAATGCTTGTTGGTGTTGCTGAACTTGTACTTTCTGAAGCAGTAGATATGGGAATTATTGAAGAAGGTCAATATAGGGTTGACTACAAGAGAAGAGAAGAAGTTGACTCTAATGAAGTTGCACTTAGAAAATATAACTACATTGTTTGGACTGCTATGCTTCAAGGTGCTATCCATACTGGTCAAATTTCAGGAATTTTAACTTATGACATTGTAAACAAGGAGGTAAGTAGATAATGGTAAATAGGACTTTTGTATATGATCCAGAAAAAGTTGTTGTTACTGTAGCAGGTATCTTTTTAACTGGCTATTCTGAAGATAGCAAAGTGGAAATTGAACAAAATGAAGATGATATTATACCTAAGGTTGGAGTAGATGGGATAGTAAACTACACTATTAACCATGACAAGACTGCAAAGGCTAAGATATCTTTAATGTCTACTTCTCCATGCATACCATCAATGAGGGCTTTGGCAAAAAACAATGAAGAATTTGATTTTTCTATGGTAGATATGAATGATAACGGTGAAAACATTGCATCTTCTAACTGCAGAATTATGAAACCTCCTAAGCTTTCTAGACACAAGGAAGCTGAAGGAGTAGAATTTGAAATTTTTATACCATATTTTAAATAAAAGGAGTAAAAAATGTCTAATAAGTTTGAGAACAAAAAAATTGAAGTTAGGGGAACTGAATATTTAATTCAAAAGATCCCTACAAGAGAAGCTATAAGATTAAGACAACAATGGTTAATAAGCGGCGAAGTTGATGCTGAAAAGATGATGGACCTATGCCTTGAACACTTCGTTATTTCTCCTAAGAAAAAAATGGAAGACTTCGATTCAGTTATTGAATTAGAAGAGTTAGTACAGGAGTGTGTAAACTTTGTATATTTGGGGAAGTAAAGTCTTTAAAAAAGGAAATTAACCAAGAATACGAAGAATTTTGGAGACCAAGTTTATTATTAATTAGAAATGGCATACTTACCTATAGTGAGGCTATGACCTTAAATGCTGATGAATTATATAGGTTAAGTTATGCCTTTTCTTTATATCAAAAAGAAGAGGAAAGAGAGGTGGAAAGAATAAATGGCTGATGCTAGAGAGTTAATCTTTAAGATTGATACCACTGGTGCTGATAAGGCAGCTGAGGATATTAAAGAAGTCAATAAGTCCATGGATGGTGCAAAATCTAAATTTACTGGATTAGAGGGTATGCTTAAAATTACTGGCTCTACTCTTCAAACTACTGGTGGAAAAATTAAGGACTTTGGAAAGCAAGTTTCTGCCAAGGGAAAACAAATTACTTCCTTTGGGAAGTCCTTAACTAAGCTTACTGCTCCTCTTACAGTAATGGGTGGAGTTGGCTTTAAGAAGTTCATGGAGCTAGACAAGGGCATAAGACAAGTTTCCACTCTTGCTGATAAGGGAATATTACCAGTTGACCAAATTAGAAAAGAAGTTAGATCTATATCAGATAGTGCAGGGATTGCTCAAACAGAAGTTGCAGGGGCAATGTATGATGCTCTTTCTTCTGGTGTTGATACTTCCAAGGTTGTAGAGTTTACTAAGTCGGCTACTAAGCTAACTAAGGCAGGATTTACTGACATGGGAACTGTTATAGATGCAACTACTACTGCTCTTAATGCCTATGGTGACCAAGCCTTTGAGGTGTCTAAGATACATGATATTTTTGTTAAGACACAGGATAAAGGTAAGATTACTGTAGATGAGTTAGGTAAGAATATTGGTAGGGTAATTCCTATGGCAGCTGCTGCAGGTGTTAACCTAGACCAACTGGGAGCATCTTATTCAATCTTAACTGCCAAGGGTCAGAATTCAAGAATTGCAACTACTAACCTAAATGCAATGATTGCTGAACTTTCAAAGACTGGTTCAACTGCTGACAAGGTCTTAAGGTCTAAGACTGGAAAGTCCTTCCAAGAATTAACAAAGACTGGAACTAACCTTGGAGAAGTCTTGGGTATCTTAGATGAAAATGCTAAGGCGACTGGGGTTAACCTTTCTGATATGTTTGGTCAAATGTCGGCAGGTCAAGCAGCTTTGACCTTGCTTTCAGATGGCACTGAAGGTTATACAAAGATGCTAAAGGAAATGCAAAATTCTGATGGGTCTGTTGATACTAACTATGAAAAAATGTTAGGACCTTTAGAACAATGGAACAAGGCAAAGGAAAAAATGACCAACTCACTTATTGATGTGGGTGGTGCTATTTCTCCTTTTGTTATTCAAGCAGCTGAAGGTATTTCAAATTTAGTTAATAAATTTAGTAATTTAGATCCACAGATGCAGTCATCTATTGCTCAATGGGGATTGTTGTTAGTTGCTGCAGGGCCTGTAATTAGTATTTTTGGAACTATAGTGTCAGTTATAGGTGGAGTTATTTCAGTTGGTGGAACTTTAATAGGATTTGTAGGTTCTTTAATTGGTGGCCTTGGTGGTATTGTTTCTGTTGGTGGCTCAGTTGTTGGTGCTATTGGTGGAATATTAGGTGCTTTAGGTCCAGTCGGTTGGGCTATGATGGCCGTTGTTGGCTTCGGTGCTTTCTTGATTTCTAATTGGCAAACAATTAAAAGTGAAGCTGCAGCCTTGGGTGGTGGAATTAAAGGTTATTTATTAGCCACTTTAAAGGTAACAGGAAGTGGATTTACTTCTATGGCAAGTAAGGCTCTTGGTGCTTTAAACTCCATGAAGCAAAAATGGAATGAGGTCAAAGAGTTCTTTAAAAATCCAATAAAGGGTGTCGTTTCAATAGTACAAAAGGGAGCAACTGCTCTTGGTAACATAATGAGTGGTGGTGGAGCAAAGGCGAAAGTTCCTTCTCATGCCACTGGTCTTGATTATGTTCCTTATGACAACTACTTAGCTAACTTACATGAAGGGGAAATTATCCTTACTAAATCTGCTGCCAATGCTTATAGAGATCTAGGTGGAAGTAAGAATAGTGTGCCACAAAATAACTATAACAATACTGTAAGTAATGCTCCTAATATCAACATTAATGTTTATGGCGGTGCAAGTGACAGTCCTATGGATATTGCACAAAATGTTAGGGCAGAAGTAGAAAACATATTTAGAGATTTAAGACTTCAAAGGGCGTGATGTCATGGGTAAAAAAACTAAAATAAAACTAGGAGACATAATTATGGATGCAGTTGTTACTGAAACTGTTGATTTTACTGCTGATGTTACTAATAAGCCTGTGGAAAAGGGAGAAGATATTGCAGATCATATGAAGGCTAAGCCTTTTGTGGCAAAACTCTCTGGATCTATGGTAGATGATGCTCCTGCAAAGCTTAAACTGCTGAAACAGTATCAAAAAGATGCAGAACTTCTGACTTATGTTGGTAGAAATGCTCTTTCAGATGTAGTTATAACAAGTTTAAATACTAAGCATCCTGTGGAAAATGCAGAAGGGTTTGACTATGACATAACTCTTACCCATGTAAAGATTGCTAAGCCCGAGACCTTTAAGGTAACTGTCAAGAATCCAGAAACTAAGAAACAGGACAATAAGACGGCATCAAAGGTAAAGGGTAAGACCAACGAAGGTAGAAAGCAGGTTAAAAGCAAATGAAGTATATTGATATTGAAAAAAATAAGATACCTTATAGTTTTGAGATTGTACTTGCTAATGAGACCTTTCAATTTGAAGTTCTTTACAATAGCTTTGGAGATTTCTTTACTCTAAACCTTTATAAAAATCACAATTTAATTCTCTATGGAGAAAAGATTGTTTTAGGTGTATCGCTCTTTGAAAACTGCAAGCATCTTGAAATACCAAATATAGAAATCATGCCCTTTGATACCACAGAAAATGCAATTAGGATCTTCTATGAAAATATGAATGAGGATGTGTTTTTATATGTATTGGATTAGGGATATTGATGTATTAGCAGGTGGCAAGAAGTTTCAATCTCTTGGGGAAAATGCCTTGGAAATTGACTTTGATATTCCTTTTAATGACAAGGAAGAACCTGATGTTTCTGAGGTTACTATTTATAATCTTTCTGAAGATTCTATTAATGAGATTAAGAAGCAAGGTTATTGCATAGTTAATGCAGGATATAGGGAAATGGGAAACAAGGCCTGTGTTGTTTCTGGAGATATTGAAGATGTGACTACTGACTGGGAAGGTCTTGATAAGGTTACAAAAATAAAGGTTTCTGATGGTGGGAAGGAATGGAGAAAGGCAAAGCTTAATAAGACCTATGCTGAGGGAACTAAGGCAAGCCTTATTATGCAAGACCTTTGTGGTGTCCTTGGCTATGAGGTTGTTGAGATAAGCCCTAAGGAAGATATAACTTACAAGCTTGGGAAGACTATTAAGGGTTATTGCTCTGATAGTCTTAAAAGGCTTGTTAAGGACACTAAGTCTAAGATGTATATCAATAAAAAGAGAATTACCATAAGGGATGAGAAGAAGGGCAATGATATTGGCTTTCTTTTAAATACTGAAAGTGGTCTTGTTGGAAATCCAAGTCTTAATAAGGATGATTCAGAAGATAAAACTGATTTAAGAGAATCTGAAAAAGAAAAGAAGAAAAACAAGGAAGAAAAGAAAACTTGGAAGGTAACTTGTCTTTTAAATGCAAAGATTGAAACTGATAGCATTATAAAGATTGAATCTAAGACTTGTAATGGTCAGTTTAGGGTTGTTAGTGGCAAGCATACCAAGGACTTTAATACTGAACTTGTTGTGGAGGAAGCTTAATGGAAAATGCAAATAAGTTTTTGAAGGACTTTGCCAGTGGTATTAGCAAGGGAGTTAATGTTGCTAAGCTTGGCAAGGTTGTAAAATTTTATCCAGAAGTTATGAAAGCTGATGTCATGCCTTTACCTTCAGAAGACAATGCCATGATTATTAATGTGCCTGTGGCTACTGTAAGGACAAGTGACTTTCTTCTTTATTATCCTCTTAAGCCTGATGATAATGTTGTTTTATTGTTTGTTGATAACGACACTGACAATATCCTTTTGGGAGAAGATTCTATTGAGACTGAAAGAGATCATGATGTTTCTGACTGCATCTGTCTAGGTGGTATAACTCTTTTAAAGGAAAAGCTTGAGGTTGATGATACTGAAGCCTTTATTATGCAAAATATGGATAATACGGCAAAGATTATCTTAAAAAAAGATGGAGATATTGATATTAAGTGTAAGAAGTTTAAAGTTAAGGCAGAAAGGATTGACCTAAATTGAAAATAGCAACAATTACAAGCACTTCTACTGGTCATGCTGACTGGCCACCAAGAAGCACTTCTATGGGTTCAAGTGATGTATTTGCTGAAGGATTAGGAGTTCACAGGCAAGGTGATGCTTGGAATACTCACTGCAACACAAAAAATGAATGCCATGAAGGGGTTACTGCAAGAGGTTCTTCCACTGTCTTTTGCAATGGAAAACAAGTTGCAAGAATTGGAGATCCTATTTCTTGTGGTGATACTATTGCTACAGGCAGACAAACTGTTTTTGTAGGTGATTAGGATGTATAAAAATACTTTTAAAATGATAAATGGCGACATTATCCTTGATAAGGACCTTATAATGGTTAATGGTCAAGAGGAACTTAGGCAAAATATTGAAAATAGGCTTTCTGTAAATCAAGGGGAGTGGTTTTTAAACATTGGTCTAGGTCTTGATTATCCTGCTATAAGTGGCAAGGGTGTTACCGATAAGGAAATTGAACTTGCTATAAGGGAATGTTGCTTGCAAGATGACAGGATAAAGGAAGTTAGGAATATAACAGTTAAAAGAGATGCCGCCTTAAGAGTTGTTGATATTAATATCACTATTATTGATAAAGATGAGAATAATATATTTCTTCAGGAGGTGGTAAATGTTGGATAATAACATATTTACAAGTAGCAAGGGAATATATGGTGTTACTAAATATGGATTTAGAAGAAAGTTATATAGTGAAGCACTAGCTGAAAGAATAACTAGGGCAAAGAGAGTCTTTGGAGTCAATATCGATACTTCAGAGACTTCTTTTTTGGGCAAATTTATAAGAAATATCTCTTGGGATGAGGCTGAAATCTGGGAACGAATGGAAGAAGTTTATTTTTCTTCTTTTGTTAATTCTTCAGAGGGTACGGGCCTTGATAGTGTTGGTCAATATTTGACTATTACAAGAAGACCTGCAGTTAAATCTAAGGGGATTTTAACTGTTAAGGGTTCAAATGATACCTTAGTTCCCAAGGGTTTTAGAGTTGCCACTAAGGATGGTGTAATCTTTGAAACTACTGAAGATGCAGTAATTAAAAATGGTAGTGTAGATATACCTATAATTTCAGTTGCTGCAGGTAAGACAAATAATGTTGGGTCAGAGAGTTTAACAGAGATTGTAAATCCTGCCTTTGGTATTAGTGAGGTTATAAATAAAGAGGACACTGAAGGTGGTCTTGATATTGAAACTGATAGGGAATTTAGGGAAAGATACAAGAAATCTTACTCTCGTGTTGGTGGGTCTACTGTTCCTGCAATTACTGCTGCTCTATTAGATATTGATTCCGTTGTTGATGCTGAAGTTGTAGAAAACACTACAATGACAACTATTGATGGCATACCTCCTAAGTCTATTGCTTGTTATGTCTTTGGTGGAAGTGATGAGGAAATAAGAGATACCATCTTCCAAAATAAGGCAGCAGGGATTGAAGCCTTTGGAGATACTTATGTCTATAAGGAAGATAGCAAGGGCAAAAAACACAAGATTGGCTTTACTAGGGCAAAGGTCACTGATGTTTATGTGAAAATAAGTCTTAAAAAAGATGAAGACTACAAGGGAGATGATGCAGTTAAAAGGGCAGTCATCAACTATATAGGTGGAATTGACAAGGATAACATTGAATATAACGGCCTTAAACTTGGTAAGAATGTAATTTTATCTAAGGTAATTGGATCTATTATGTGCATGGGTGGAGTTGCTGATGTCACAGTTGAACTAAGTACTACAAATAGCAACTACAAGGAACAAACTATTGAGATTGAGAAGAACCATATAGCAAGGACAAGACCTGATAGGATAGTGATTTCTTATGAATAAGCTATATAAGAGGGCCTTTAATCGACTTCCTGAGAGGTTCAGAAAACCTAATAATGAAAAGCTCTACTATGTTTTATACCATGATGGATTTGATGATATTTACACAGGTCTTGAAAGTGTAAGAGACAGTAGGAATATAGATAAGGCTTATGGGAAGTCCTTAGATTTATTAGGTGCTAATGTTGGTCAATTTAGGAATGGGGAAGATGATGATTTCTATAGGCTCTTAATTAAGACTAGGATAATTGCCAATTTATCTATTGGAGATGCGCCTACTATAAATCGTGTTATGTCAGCATTGATAAAAGAAGTCTATTTAGGGCTTGAAGAAGTATGGTGGAATAAAGACCATTTATTTGAACCTGCTGCTATAAAATTGCATTTAGGACCTATTGCAAAAAGAATTCCCTATGAAATTATTAACAGGGTTAAGGCTGCAGGTGTAAGAGTTTTAATTGATTTAAATTACAAAAAGACTTTTTACCTTGGCGTGGGGGCAGTTGCAGGTGAAGCGATTACAATTTTACCGCCAAAATTAAAAGATGTTGATGATGATGTAATTTATAGGTTAGCTGCTAGTTTTTATACAGAACACGAAAAAATAATTATAGGAAGGAGAGATTAAAAATGGCGGAAAAGTTTTTCAGCCTCATAACCGATATTGGTAAGAGGCAGATAACCAATGCAGTGGCTTTGGGCAAGAAAGTTGAGTTGTCCTCTTTATGTGTTGGAGATGGTGCAGGTGGCTATTACGAGATAAGTGAGAGTCAGACACAGTTAAAAAACCAAGTTTGGGAAGGTGCTTTAACTAAAGTTATTGTTGGAGAAAATAATAAAAATGAAATTTTAGTTGAGGCTTATATTCCAACGGATATTGGTGGCTTTTACATTAGGGAAGCAGGTATCAAGGATAAAGATGGAAATTTAATTGCAGTTGCAAAACATCCAGAAACTTATAAACCTGTTGGAGAATTTGGGGCTTATAAAGATATAACAATTAGAATGATTTTAACTTTTTCAAATGCAGCTAATGTTATTTTAAAAGTTGACCCGTCAATAGTTGTTGCAACTCAAAAGGACTTACATGACTTAATCAATAACTTGCCTAATCTTTTGAGTTTAGAAGAGTATCAGAAAACAAAAGAAAAAGGCAAGGCAGGAGGTTATGCAAGTTTAGGAGCAGACGGAAAAGTTCCCAAAAATCAACTTCCAGTTGCTGAGAAAGGTCTTGCATTGGGCGAGAGTTCAGACACTGCTTTCAGGGGCGACTATGGAAAAGTAGCTTATGTCCATGCACTTAGTAAGCACGCTCCAACAAATGCTTATAGTAAAGAAGCAATGGACTCAATTATAAAAAACATAACTGCTAATATGTTGAAATTAGGAACAACATCTTTAACTGCATATAGGGGAGACCACGGGCTTATAGCTTATAATCATGCAAGGAGTAAGCACGCAAGTCCCGACCTATATACTAATGAGCAGATTGATAAGATGTTAGCTAATTTAAAAAAAGAAATTATAGAAGAAATACACAGCGACATTATAGAGCAAATACTTGCTTATAGTTAAGGAGTGATAATATGGCAAAATTAAAATTTGACAGAGCTTTAAATATAAAAACAAAGCCAGGAGAAAAGGTAACTGTTCCAAATGATGAAGTTTGGAAAGGAACAATATTTTATGCAACTCAACTTGATTTAAACGGAAACAGAATAGAGAGCATTAAATCTCCGTCATCTGGTGGTGCATACTTGTTTAATCCGATGATATCAAATATCACATTGGGGGGGGCACGATTTTTTTCTCAACAAGTAGCTACAATGGAACAGTTTTTACAGGAGTTGCATTTAAGGTTATTTAAAAATTCAGCTAAGGAGGTGTCCTTAGCATGAAACTAAAAAGAACAATTGCAGCAGCGATGAAAAAAAATGAAAAAATAAAAGTACCAGACGGAGAATTATGGGTTGGATACCTTGATAACAACATGATAGTAGAGATTGTAGGGGCAGGAACAGCGAATGTTGCTCACCATGGATATGGTTTCGAATTAGCAAACGTAGGAGCGTTGGTTAATAAGGAAGGAAAGCCCGATATTGGCAGAACTAAAAGGTTTTATGCAACTCCTGGGTCTCAAATTACTGCATATTACTACAGTTCTTATTCCGGGACATTTGCCTTTACTTGTTTGGTATTTGACATTTCTAAGGAGGTAAGTAATGTATAAGTTTATACAAAGTGGCTGTGAAATAATTTGGGAGCCATTAGATAAAAATTTAGGTTTTAAAATCGTAGAAGAAGTTACTAGCAAAAAAGGAACTGTTGAAAATCCAGTCCTAGTAACTGAAGAAGAAAGGGAAGAAATCCATAGGCTATATGCTGAAAGAAATAACGACCCAGTAGAAAAGCCTAAAGAAGAAGTTGAGCCAGATGCAGCGAAAAAAATTGAAAAAGAATTAGAGGAATTTAAAATCCAGTCTGCTATGGCACAAGCTGAAATTTATGAAAAATTAGAAAGTGATAAGTTAATGCTGATGTCTGCACTTGCAGAAAGTTTTGAAGCGAATTTAGGAGGTAAATAAGATGGTAGCAGTATATGTATATTTAATAAAAATGGGAAAGAGAACAATCGACCAAGTACCAACAATTTTAAGAGAAGAAGTCAAAAAGGCTTTAGAAAATGAAAAATAAAATAGGCTTAGTAGTAGCACTCTTAGGGAGTGTTTTTTTAATACTAAAATTTTTAATGAAAGGGGGTGTAGAAATGGACGTAGTATACGCAACACTTATCATCTATGGCAAAAGAACTTTTGCACAAGTACCTATGAACCTAAAGGAAAGAACTAAAAAGTGTCTTGAAGATTTAGGTATGGGAGAACTTGCGAAGGAAGAAGCATAATTAAACATATATTAAGCTCTCCCTGATATAATTATATGAGGGAGAGTGAACTATATGAATGAAAGACAATTTTATAATCTAATAGAAAGTATTAATTCTTTAGGTAAAATCGACTGGCCAACGATCATCATAAGTATTTTAGGTGTTCTGATGAGTAGTTTTATAGCTTTTTGGATCGCAAAATATCAAGTGGATAAATCTGAAAAGCAGTTCCAAAAACAAATTGATGAGAACCGACAATTGGAAAAAGAATTATTTTTCTATAAAAGCAGGTATGATACTATTGGGGATTGTATTAACTCGATTGATAGTATTATTGATTCTTTTAAGAAATCCCTAGCAGACATAAGGAACACTTATTTAATAGGGAAAGAGGTAGAGGAGCTTGGACCCGAAAAGTTTATTATAAAAAAGGCAAATGAAATGTATGAACCAAAATTTATAATAGATAAATTCTTTGAAAACTATCACAGAATTATTTGGGAAAGTTATTTTAAGAATGAAGACATAGTTTCTTTGGAGAGAGAAATTAAATCGAAATCAATCCACTTATATAATTTATTTTCAGAGTTTCAAAGCTACGAGATTGATTCACTTAATGAAGATTTCCCAATAATTTCTTATGCTTTAGAGGGATATATTGTAAATGAATTAATGATTTTACAAAACTTATATATGACATTAAACGAGATTAACAGTGTGTACTTTACAGATAATCAATATGAAGAAGTTCTTATAAAGACTATATTGGATACCAACGTAAAGATTAGACAAAATATTGAAAAAGAACGTGATGAATGGGGAAGGCTATTAGATAGTAAGGATAAGGAACAGATTTTAACTAAGATAAAAGAACTATATAGAAAGACAAAAAAGAGCCTTTAAGGTTCTTTTTTATTGCAACGGAAGAGGGTGACATATGGAAGAAAAATGTAATGACCACGAAAAAAGGCTAGCTCTTGTAGAGAAAATCGCAGAAAGGCACGAAGCCACACTTAAGGACCACGAAGTCAAGATAGAAAAAATTGCAACTGATAACTCTATACAAGACACAAACATTAAACTCTTTCAAAAAGACTTAGACTTTATAAAAGAGCAGTTAAAGACAATGAATGCAACATTGATAGAACTTACTGATAAGCCTAAAAAGGCTTTTGACAAGTATAAGGACACAATAGTAACTATTGTGATTACTGCAATAGTCACAGGCTTAATAGCAAAGATAGTTAAGGGGTGGTAAGATGCTTGACAAAAATAAAGTGGAAAAATTTATAGATGCTGCCATGTTTTATGATGGTAACAGATACTCCCAAAGGTGGAGAATGACAGAAAAGCAAGGTAAGGCAGGTTATTCTGACTGCTCTAGTCTTATAGAAAAAGCTTTAAATAAGTTAGGTTGGAATACCAGAAAAGGTGTTGCAGTAACAACTCACAGAATGGGTGTTGAAGGGGATAGAAGATTTAGGGAGATCCCTTTTAAATCCTTAGAGCGTGGAGACATTGTATGGTATAGAAACGATAAAAATGGAAAATATTTTGGCCATGTGGGAATCTACCTAGGTAACAACAAGGTCTTTGAGGCTATATATGCAGGCATAGGAACTTATCCTTTATCAAGAATTAAATGGCAAAGAGCCTTTAGGGTTGTAGCCTTAGAAGTTGCAGTCAAAAAGGTTCAAGTAACTCCATTTAGTGCAAAGGGTAAGGTTAAGGCTAGGCTGCTTAATGTAAGAGAAGCTAATCACATTAATAGCTTGAGGCTAGGACAATTAAGGCTTGGTCAAGAAATAAACATCACTGGCAAGGCTGATGGTTGGTTTGAAATCAACTACAATGGCAGGAAGGCTTATGTATCTGGTGCTTATGTAGATTTAATTCCAAGTAGGGCCATTGAGAATATCCCTATCTTAATCAATGGCAAAGAGTTTAAGAGAGGTTACATCATTAATGGCATAACCTACACTCGTATCAATGGCAAGGATATGCCAGTAAGAAGAATTTTTGAATCTATTGGAGCTGATGTGGCATGGCAAGACAACAAGGTAAAAATAAGCATGTAAAGAAGAGCAAAGGCCAATACAGTAAGTTTTGGGTTAGCTTTATAATTACTTGCAATGTGATCTTTACGATTGCCATATTGATATCTTTTTGGAAGACAGGAATGGAGCCAAGCACTTTAATAGGTGCTTGGTTTTCTTTTACCACAGTGGAGCTATGGCAACTGGCACGAATTAAGAAAGAGAAAATAAGAAAAGAAATTAAAGAACTTGGAGAGGAGTTTGATAGTTGTGGCTAATAATATTTTTTATGTAATTTTGTCAATTGTATCTGTTTTAATTACTGGTGTCTTGATACCTTTACTTAAGCAAAAGTATAGCAAAGAGAAAGTAATAAGTGTTATGGAAGCAGTTGATATTGCAGTAAAAGCAGCTGAACAAATTTACACAAAAACAGGACAAGGACAATTAAAAAAGCAGTATGTATTAATGCGACTTAATGAGCAGGGGATAAAATTAAGTGAGAAGGAATTAGATGACATGATAGAAGCTTCGGTTTTGGAATTAAATCGTTGGAAGTTAGAAATTAGTAAATGATTTTATGAAATGAAACTCAGCATAAGATATAAGCCTAGGTGCTATGATAGGCCTTGGCTTATAAAAAGAGTTAACGGAAAATACGGACAGCACGCACACATGTGGAGAAAAAAAGATGCCGTAAAACTTAGAAATCTGTTGGATAAAAATCTTATGCCTTATAGCGAAGAATTTAAAATTGCTGCAAGAAGATTACTTAGTGAAAAAGAGTATAAAAAGCTTGAAAACAGCAGTAATAAGGCGTGTAAAGGTATTAAGAAAAAATAAAAAGCCCTGTATGGGACTTGTAGAGTCTTGACCTTGTAGACCTGATGCTTACTAGGTTTTAAGGGCTATGTAAGTACGAATATAACTTTTTTATAAAACATAGAATTTTAAATGTTTGTAACGCTTTTAATATATAGCCTAGGGTCTACTCCCTAGGCTTTTTTTATTTTCAAAGAAAAATTACATAAAATTTTAAAATAGCATAGCAACTTTTGTAGAATTTCTCTATATAAATAGTAGGAGGCGTTGAAATGAAATATGAAATTAAGTCAAATAAGGAATTAAAGGATGATGAGATTAGAGAAATATTAGAGGCTATTAGAGTAGAAAAGGAAAATCATAATGTAATAAATACTTTTAATATGCTCAAAGTAGTTGAAAAGTACTTTCCCACTTTTATGGAAGATGGATTATTTTTGGAAGATATTCTTTATAAAATTTTGAGAGACAAAGTAAATTAATTAAAATAAGGATTCAACTTTATAGTATAGATTGAATCCTTTTTATTATTGAGATGTATAATGTACTTAACTTGATAGAGAGTATTATATTTTATATAATTAATCACATAGCCTAAAAATATATAAATTATTTTGAACGCAAACTGCACGCAGTTTTTTTAAGAGTAGCTATTTCAAGCCTTTCAGAGACTTGGTAACTGACTCTTAATCAGTGGGCCTACGGTTCGAGTCCGTAAAGGTGCACCATCAAAACCTGTTAACTTTGTTAATGGGTTTATTTTTTTATAAGGTAATTTTAATTTTATATAAATTATTCTTTATAAGATTTTTGAATTTGTTTTTCATATATCTTTGAATTTTTTATTATTCTTTTTGTTTTTCATCATTTATAGTATTATAATAAAAGAGTTGGTGATTTAATGGGAAAAAATTTGATTGGCTTTTATGACAGTGGAGTTGGTGGACTTTCTGTTTTAAAAGTTGCTTTAAATAAAATAAAAAATAAAAACTTTGCTTTTTTTGGCGATACTTTGAGGATGCCCTATGGTGCAAGGACTGATGAAGAGATAAGAGATTACACCTTGGAAGCTATGGGATTCTTTAAGGACCTAGGCGTAGATCTTTCCATCATTGCTTGCAACACAGCTACTAGTCATGGGCTAAGGGAAGCAAAGGCAAAATATAATTATCCGATTATTGGCGTAGTTGAGCCAGGAAGTTTTAATGCAATTGAAAGGACTAGCAACAATAAAGTTGCCCTTGTTGCTACAAAGTCCTGCGTTGAAAGTGGGATTTACGACAAGGTCTTAAAAGATATGGATCCTTCTATTGAATTGAGATCAGTCTACTGTCCAGATTTAACTCTTGCCATTGAGAGGGGAGAGTTTGGGGAAGACCACATGGACGCCATTGTGAAAAAATATTTAGATGAGTTTGGCGACTATGATTTTGACACCATGATCCTTGGTTGCACTCACTATCCTCTTGTGGAAGACTCCTTTAAGAGAATTTTTAAGAGACAGGGCAAAAGAGTTTTAATGGTTGACCCAGCCTACAAAACTGTCTTAGATGCCATAAATATTTTAGGCCTAAGTGAGGAGGAAATGCCAAATAGAAGTATTGACTTCTACATAACTGGCGACATTGATAAGTTCCGCTACACAATGGAAAAGATTGTAGATTTAAGTGACTTCGATGTGAAATTTCACAGCGTAAAAATTGAAGATTTAGAAAAGTATAAAAAATAAGGCTCCAATCAGGAAGCCTTATTTTTGTTTAAGTCATAAATTATTTTTAAGCCAAATATTCCCAGTGCCTGATCTTCTTCCATGGCATAAATTTCATTTTCAAGAAGACCTGCCATGGCACCAGTGGTTAAAATTTTTGTATTATTTTTATTGAGGGAATAGGTCTTTATTATTTCATCAACTATTCCAAGGACAGCCTTTCTATAGCCAAAGTAAATCCCTCTTTGAATGGCCTTTTCTGTATTCTTGCCAATTATATCTTCTGGCTTTTTTATTTCAACTAGGGGAAGTTTTGCTGAACCCCTAACTAGTGAATCTTGGAGAAGGCTAATGCCTGGAAGAATTAATCCTCCCATAAATTCTTTTTTTGCATTGATATAGTCAATAGTGGTAACTGATGATGCAGAAATTATTATTATATTTTCTCTGTATCTTTGAGTTGCTGCCACTGCCCTTATTATTCTATCTGTGCCAACTTCTCTTGGACTTTCACATTTTATATTTAAACCAGTTTTCACTCCAGCAGAAATAACCATGGGACTTTTGCCAATTATGTCTTTTGAAATTATATTGTAGCTTGAATTAAGTTCAGGCACAACTGATGAAAGTATGATGTCAGATATGTCAGATAAATCTATTTTTTTGTCCATGAGTATAAGCTTAATAGTTAGTTTAATTTCTTCAGTGGACCTATTTTTGTCAGTCATTATAGAAAATTTCGTGACAAGTCTTTCATCTTCAAATATGCCAAAATTGGTATTTTTATTGTTTATATCAATTGCAAGTAACATATTAACCCTTCCTTGCTTTCAAAGCTTTTATAACTGCAGTAGTGATAATAACAGAAAGTATTGCTTCAGGTATGCCTGATGTCACAGAGACACCGAGGATTGCTGACTTTGCACTTTCCATTGGGATATTTAGGGCTTCTACATATCTCTTTGCATAGATTAGATAAATTCCTCCAAGGACTAAAATTGTGTTAGTCATGGAACCTACAAAGGCACCTATGGCAATAGGGAAGTCTTTTTCGCTTGACTTAAAGGAATAAACTAAAAAGCCAAGGCAAAGAAGTAGAAGTATTACTACAAAGGTGATGTTAAGCGTTGAGCCATCGCCAGTAATATTCTTATAAAGTAGGAATGCCAAGAATATTGAAACAAGTCCCCACAAAACTTTTGTAAGATTTCTCAAATTTTTGTCTTCAAGCTTTTTCATTGCTGTGTAAGAGTAATAAGAAGTTATCCCAATTAAAACTCTAGGCACAACTGAAATAAGTGGATTGTAGAAGACAAAGGCAACGGGACTTGCATTTCTTAAAATTGCATTTAAGAGAGATGACACTCCAAATATAAGTCCAACAAGTGCGCCCACAATAGGGCCTTCAGCTATAGCTGCAATAATTACAGGTATGTGCATAGTTGTCGCGTTGATAACTCCAAGTGGAATAAGTCCAAGGGGAGTTAGACTTAGGACAACTGTAATTGCACCAAGCATAGCAGCTATTACTAGCTTTCTGTTACGGTCAGTAGTTTTATTCATTTTTACCTCCAGATAGGGTTCATAAAGATACCCTTCATGCATCAAAATTATTTGATGCTGTTATAACTTACTAGCCCGCCTGAATCTTTTGCTGAATAAATTGCATTGGCAATAGACCTAGAAATTGTCTTTGCCGCAAGTATTCCCACTAAGTTTATATCTGCATCAACTTCGCCACTTGCAAGTGTAAAAATAGTATCTCCATCGTTCATGGTATGCACTGGATTTATACTTCTTCCATAACCATCATGAGCCATTTGTGAGATCTTATTACAGTTTGCCTTTGTTAGTCTTGCATTTGTCGCTATGACAGATATAGTTGTGTTGGCTGGGCTAAATTGATTATAATCGTTTAAGCTCTTTTCGTAAAGACTATTTGTATCTAAAAACTTTTTATTTGCCCTGTCATAGACTCCACCGATTCTTTTTCCTTCTTCATAGTCAAAAATATCTCCAAGAGCATTTAGGGCGACAATAGATGACACAACTAGGTCACCAACTTTTACTGATGACTGACCTATGCCTGACTTCATGGCAAAGTCGTTGCCAAGAATTTTTCCAACGCTTGCGCCACAACCTGCGCCGAAATTTCCCTGAGTCTCATCTATTTCCTTGGCAGACCTTGCAGCCTTATAGCCCATTTTAAAGTCTGGTCGAACTTTGGCATCTCCTAGAGCCAGGTCAAATAGAACTGCACCAGGAACTATAGGCACCACGCCCACACCTACATCAAAGCCCACATTCTTTTCTTCCAAGTATTTCATAATGCCGCCGCCAACATCAAGACCATAGGCAGAGCCGCCAGTTAAGAAAACTCCGTGAACCTTTTGGACTAAATTTTCAGCTCTCAATAAATCAGTTTCACGAGTGCCAGGTCCAGCACCACGAACATCAACACCTGCAGTAAAACCATCTTCGCACAAGACTACGCTTGTACCAGTTAGGGCGACATCATCTTCTGCGTGACCAAGCCTTATTCCCTTGACATCAGTCAAAAATCCTTCGTACATATTTCCTCCTCCATAAAATTTTTTATTCAAATAAATTTATCAAAAGCCCCATCGTTGATGAGGCTTAAATTTTTACGTCTATTTATTTTTTCTCTTTTCATTGACGGATACGACTTTATCCTTAAAAGTGTAGTCCTTGTCGCGTCTGTCGTCGATTTTAACAACAGAGTAGACCCTATTTGCTCCAGCCTCAAAGACAGACTCCTGCATCCTTCTTATTACTTCATATAAAACTGAAAGGTCCTTGTGAGATATAACTGTGCCCATGGGGTTTAGTTCATAAGTTAGTCCTTCCACTTCTCCAATTGCATCAAGGGCACCTGCTATGTACTTACTTACAGATGTCTTTTCTGTTCCAATAGGTACAAGTGTTAATTCTGCTACTGCCATTTTTTCCTCCTAATTTTTTATTCTTGGCAAATTCCAATTTTTCTTTACAGCCAAAAGTCTGATGATTAAAACTACAAAAAAGCATATTATCATTGAAATTTGATAGTTACAAAAATGTCTTGCGATTATAAAGGCTGTGGCACCAAGTATGCAGGCGCCAGCGTAAATTTGCTCGCGAAAGATAAAGGGAATGGTCCCTGCCAAGACATCACGAAGCATTCCGCCGCCAACTCCAGTAATTGAACCCACAAAGATCAAAAGAAATTTTTTGTCGTAGCCAAGGGAGATTGCCGTCGCCATTCCAGTTATGGTAAAAGATGCAAGACCAATAGTGTCTGTTATAATCATAAACTTATTCATAAATTTCATCCAGTGAGTATTTTCGAAGTCTTGCTTAAGAGAATAAAAGATAAAGACCAAAATCGAAAAGACAGTGGATATTATTGCGTTAGTTGAATTTTGGAACATCTTTGGCGGTGTTATTCCAAGGACTAGGTCGCGTATGAATCCACCTCCAAGAGCTGTCACTAGACCTAAAACGATTACACCTAGTATGTCCATCTTCTTTCTGCATCCAAGTATGGCACCAGAAATAGCAAAGGCAATAGTGCCAATGATGTCGAAAAATACATTTAATTCTAAATAATTTCCATTCATGCATTCATTATATCAAAGTTTAATTTTATGAAGTGAGAAATTTCAATAATTTGAAAAATTTTTTTTAATAATGCTTGAAAGACCAAATCCAAGATACATGGAAGACGAAATGTATGGTATAAATTGCCAAATTTGTGTGCTTGCTTATGAAACTTACAGAAGTTATTAAAAGCACACTGACAATTAAACCTTGTAAATATCTTGTTTTATTTCATTAAAAGTGATAATATGTAGTTACCGAAAGCCTTATTAGTTAAGGATAAGGTACTCATAAGAGGAAAGAGCCTTATTAGTTAAGGACATTGAAAGCAGGCTAATTAGCCTGCTTAATTTTTGGGGAAATTTATGAAATTTGAATTATTTGATGTTTATCTGGTTGATTTTAAAAATAATATAGGTGGAGAATTACAAGGGAAACATTATGCTGTAATATTGTCTAATTTTTCTTATACGGATAAAACTATTTTAGTTGCACCAATTACAAGCAAAAAGTCGGGTAAAAAATATCGTGGTGGCTTTACAATAAATTGTAGAGATTATCAGCAAAACCCAAGCTATGAAAAAGCTTTTGTAAGGGTTAATAAATTAAGAGAAGTTTCAACAGAAAGAATTTTAGGGAATAGAATTTACAAGTTAAATGATGTTGATATTAATAAATTAATAAAGTCATTTAGGAATGTTTTTAAATTTATATAATTTGAGTTAAAGCACACTAACCATTAAATGTTAGATGTGTTTTTTTAATGGAAATAATCGTGAGTTAATCGTATAAAAATCACAGGTAAATTCACAGGGTTAAATATTTTACAGGCAGCCCATAAAATTTTAAATTCTCAATCATCTTTTGAAAAATTGATAAAAATTTTTTAAACTTTGTTATAATAATACTATTGGAGGAATTATGAGCTTACTTATAAAAAATATTTCTTATTTAGATATAGAAAGAGAAAAAATAATTGACCATGCTGATATTTTTATTGAAGAAAATAAAATAAAAAAAATTGGCGAAAATTTAAAGCTTGATGCAGATGAAGTCTTTCATGGAGAAAATAAACTTCTTACACCAGGTTTTGTAAATGCCCACACTCATCTTGGCATGTCCTATTTTAGAAATTATGCTGACGACTTGGCACTTATGGACTGGCTAGAAAATGAAATTTGGCCAATAGAAGCAAAGTTAAATGCCGAGGACATCTATTGGTCTTCTATGCTATCTATCATTGAAAATATAAAATCTGGCGTCACATCTTTTTGCGACATGTATTACGAGATGGACAGGGTTGGCGACGCAGCAATAGAATCTGGCATTCGTGGAGTCCTAACTCGTGGAATGACAGATGTAGATGGCAAGGGCGAAGAAAAGCTTGAAGAATTTGATCGGCTTTACAAGAACTATCAAAACAAATGCGGCGGCAGGATAAAAGTTGTCCCAGCACCTCACGCAATTTACACATGTTCTACAGAATTTTTAAAAGAAATTGCAAGGCGTGCAGTGGAAAGATACGACAGTCTTATTCACATTCACCTTTCAGAAACCCTAACAGAAGTGGAAAATTCAAAAAAAGAATATGGCATGACGCCAATAGAATATGTAAATTCATTGGGACTACTTGACAGTCAAATAATTGCAGCCCACTGTGTCCATATTACTGATGAAGAAATTGAACTTGTAAAAGATAAAAAATTCTACCCAGTGTATAATCCTAGTTCAAACCTAAAACTTGCCAGCGGCTTTACACCAGTTGATAAAATGTTGAAGAATAATATAAAATTGGCTCTGGGAACAGACGGCGATTCATCAAACAACAACCAAGACTTTGTAGAAGAAATGCACATAGGTGCCATTGTAAACAAGGCTGTTACCATGAATGAAAAAGCTGTTCCAGCCATAGAAATTTTAAAGATGGCAACAGTAAATGGGGCAGAGGCCCTTGGCTTTGAAAAGCTTGGACTTATAAAGGAAGATTACCTTGCCGACCTTGCGATTTTTGATCTAGAATCAAATTCCTTCACACCGAGAAATAATCTCATCTCAGCTCTTGTCTATTCAGCAAACTCTCATGATGTTGAGTCAGTAATTTGTGACGGAAAATTCATCATGAAAAATAGAGAAATTGTAAATGTAGATGAAAAAGAAGTGAGAAATAAGGTTATATTTATTTGGAAGGATATTCAAAACCGA
>QWCQ01000387.1_pt1 | contig 32589 bp, 34 predicted proteins | sample 1972701 | NCBI WGS metagenome assembly QWCQ01 (sample SAMN09866704, study PRJNA288562) | Human gut metagenome isolate pre4_stool, whole genome shotgun sequencing... | reverse complement strand
AAAGTAGCGATTTTAAGCTCACCAGCAACTAAAAAATAAAAACTAAAAATTAAAGTCAAAAATAACTTCATAAGTTAATCTCACTAAAATTTTGTCTAATTGCCTCGTAAGCAATAATTCCAACACTCATTGCTAAATTTAAACTTCTTCCATTTTTTCCCATTGGAATTGTTATTGCATTTTGCCAATTTCTTTCCATAAGCCACATCGGAAGACCTGTACTTTCAGCTCCAAAAAGTATAAAATCCCCATCTTTAAATTTAACGTCAAAATATTTTTTTTTGGCTTTTGTAGTAGCAAAATAAAATTTATTAAATTTATCCTCATAAAATTTTAAAAACTCATCTAAACTATCCCAAATAATAGGATCAAGTTTCTTCCAATAGTCCAACCCAGCCCTTCTTACAGCTTTTTCTTCAAGACTAAAAACTGTTGGTTTTATAATATGTAAATTTAAATTAGCATTTATACAAAGTCTTCCAATTGCGCCTGTATTTTGTGGTATTTGAGGATTGACTAAAACAATATTAAACATTAAAAAATCACTGTTTTATTATTATAAACAAAAACTCTATCATCAAATACAAGCTCTAACGCGCTTGCAAGAACATTTTTTTCTACATTTCTACCAGCAACTCTCATCTCTTTCCAATTCATTTCATGATTTACTCTAATTATATCTTGAGTAATAATTGGCCCCTCATCAAGATCATTATTTACAAAATGAGCTGTTGCTCCAACTATCTTAACACCTCTTTCAAATGCCTGTTTGTATGGATTTGCACCTATAAATGCAGGTAAAAATGAGTGGTGAATGTTTATGATTTTCTTTTTGTATGCATTTACAAAATTTGGTGATAAAATTCTCATATATTTTGCTAAAACTATATAGTCAATATCATACTCTTTTAGTACCTCTAATATCTTTTTTTCATGCTCTAATCGGTCTAAATCTCCGGCCTCAACACAGTGAAATTTTATACCAAATTTTTCAACCAAATCTCTTAAATCATCATAGTTTGCAATAACAGATAAGATATTTGCATTAATTTCTTTGCTGTAATTTTTTATTAATAAATCACCAAGACAATGGGTTTCTTTCGTAGCCATAATAACAATATTTTTTTTCTTTGCTTCTATTAGCTCTATGTGAGCTTTTGAGCCAAGCATCGCACTTAAAAGCCCAGTTAAAGCACACTTATCAATATCTTCATCAGTGTGAATTTCAGCCCTATAAAAAAACTTATTAACTTCATGATCTACAAATTCGTGGTTTTTAGCTATATTTAAACCAAATTTAAAAATAACATCTGAAATTCTATAAATTAATCCTTTTTCATCTTCACTGTAAATTTTTAAAATATACTTTTTCATATAATTCCTTATAAATAAAGGTATTATTTTACATAAATTTGGATAAATTTATGCTTTGAAACTCTAAAATTAAGCCATTTTAGTTAAGTTAATTAAAAAAATATCTACTTCATCTTCTTGTTTTTTTCTAAGTTTTTCACCTATTTCTTCATTTTTAAAACCAGCATTTATTATATCTTGTGCTCTTATTTTTGTTTTAAAAACATTATCATAAATATCTAATTTTTTAGCTTTTTGTATTAAATCTAAACTATCAAGTCCTAGCCAATTTTTTAAAGGCATTTTAAGCGATATCATAAGCAAATCTTTTAAACTTGGATTTTTTAAATATGGTTCATTTACAATTTTTTTAAACTTAGTATTTAAATTTAATCTTTTTAGAACTTTTTCTTTATTTAGGTTTAAAAAATTTAAAAGATTATAGAGAAAATACATCTCATTTTTAATAAATTTTGAGCCATTTTCTAACTTTTTAGACAAAATTTCAAGATCACTTTTTGAAATTTTAGTTAAAAATAAAAACTCAAAAATATTAAGCTCATAAATAAGCTCTAGTCCAACGCTTTGATGTTCCGCCTTAAAAAGCTTAATAAGCTCATTTTGAATTCTATCACCACTAAGATCATTCAAGCTGATTGCTTTCATTAAATTTAAGCTTTTATTTTCAACCTTTAAATCAAATCTAGCAGCAAACTGAACAGCTCTTAACACTCTCAAACTATCTTCACAAAAGGTATTTTTATCAACAACTTTTAAAATTTTGTTTTTTAAATCATTAGCTCCATCATAAAAATCTAATATCTCGCCATTAAAGATATTAATCATAATAGAATTAATAGTAAAATCACGCCTTTTTGCAGCCATTTTTTCATTATTGCAAATTTTAACTTCAAAGCCACAATGTCCGTAGCTTACCTTGTTTTCAATTCTTGGCAGTGATAAATCAAAATTTTTATACTTATAAACAAAAAAGCTTTTTCCAACACCGCTTGCACCAAGCTTATTCATTAAAATTTCAAAGTCTTGCTCATTTATATCATAAATTTCTATATCAATGTCAAAAGAATTAATGCCTAAAAAATAATCTCTTACAAAACCACCTACAAAATATGCTCTTTTAGTGTGTTTTGAAAGTAATTCTTTAATTTTTATAAAATCACTGTTTTTGGATATCGCTAATTCGTTTATCGATATTTGCAAGTAAAAACTCCATAAATTTCAAGCTCAACTCAACTCTTGCCTCAATATCGCCTTTATCAAAGCTATTAAGCCCATCAAATAATACTAAAATTCGCTCTTTTATTTTTAGTAAAAATTCTTCTTGGCTTAAAATATTTACTGAATTTATTTCTTCATGCTCTTTTAAATTTTCACTATTTTCTTCTAGTTTTTGCAAGTCATCATATTGTTTTTCTTCGGCATTGTCTATAATATTTTTACTATTGTTATCTTCTTTAAACTCAAGCTCATCGGAATTTTCATCAAAGTTTAGTTGATTTGAATTTTTTAACTCTTCGATTATTTTTTTAGTAATTTCTTCTATTTTCATATATCCACAAGCCACCTTTTAAATTTTTCATTATCTTTTTCATCGGTACTTAAAAAAAGCTCTAACATTGGATTTTTTAATTTTTCTAAGACTCTTTTTAGGCAAAGTTTTGCCCTCTCATCATCTGGGTAATTTTTTAGAATCTCTTTATACATCCTGCTTGCATCTAAAAAAAGTCCTTGAGACTCATAAATCAAGGCTTTTGTAAAATTATCTTTCATCATCTGTTATGTAATTACTTATGATTGATCCCATATCGCCAGTGGTACAAACTTCTTTGGCTTCATAGTTTGCAATATCTTTTGTTCTATATCCATCTTTTAAAGCTTTTTTTACTGCTTCTTCTATGGCCTTTGCTGCTTGATGCTCACCAAAAGCATATTTTAGCATCATAGCAGCACTTAAAATTGTAGCTATAGGATTTGCAATTCCTTGTTTTGCAATATCTGGCGCACTTCCATGAATTGGTTCAAAAATACCAACTTTACCACCAATGCTGGCACTTGGAAGTAGTCCAATAGATCCACATATCATACTTGCTTCATCGCTTAAAATATCGCCAAACAAATTCTCGGTTAAAAGCACATCAAATTGTTTTGGGTCTTTAACCATTTGCATAGCAGCATTATCAACATACATATAATCAAGCCTAACATCAGCATATTTTTTAGCGACATTTGCCACAACTTCACGCCAAAGCTGACTTGTTTCTAAAACATTTGCTTTATCAACTAAAGTTACTTTTTTACTTCTTTTTAAAGCTGCCTCAAAAGCAACTTCTGCAATTCTTTCAATCTCTTCTTTTGAGTAAACCATAGTATTATATGCGCTGTTTTCTTCTTTTTTTCTTGGCTGTCCAAAATAAAGTCCGCCAGTTAATTCTCTAACAACAAGCATATCAACACCTTTTAAAACATCAGGTTTTATAGTTGATGCATCAACTAATTCATCAAAAACTATCGCAGGACGAAGGTTTGCAAATGCTCCAAGGCCTTTTCTAAGTTTTAAAAGTCCACTTTCTGGGCGAAGGTTTCTTTCTAAATTATCCCACTTAGGTCCGCCAATTGCTCCAAGTAGTACGGCATCTGAATTAAGTGCTGCTTCAAGCGTTTCATTAGGTATCGGACTTCCTAAAACATCTATTGCTTCTCCACCTAATAAAACATGTTCATAATTTAACTCAAATTCAAATTTGCTAGAAACCGTATCTAAAACCTTAATAGCCTCATCAACTATTTCAGGTCCTATTCCATCGCCTTTTATAACACAAATATTATATTTTTTCACTTTTTATTTCCTTAAAATATTTTCTTTTGCATAATTAATTAGTCCACCTGATTTTAAAAGTTTTTGCATAAATTCAGGAATTGGTTCAAATTTATACTTTTCATTTTTAGTCAAATTTGTAATAACACCACTATTTACATCTATTTTTAATTCATCATTTTCATCGATTTTATCACTTTCTTTACATTCAAATATTAAAAGCCCTGTATTAAAACTATTTCTATAAAAAATTCTTGCAAAAGATTTGGCTATTACAGCACCTATTCCAGCTGCTTTTAAAGCTATTGGAGCATGCTCTCTACTACTTCCACATCCAAAGTTTTCTCCAGCAACGATAATATCTCCGTTTTTGACTTTTTTAGAAAAATCTTTATCTCTATCTTCCATTATATGTGTTGCTAAAATTTTTGGATCTGATGTGTTTAAATATCTTGCAGCAATAATTATGTCAGTATCGATATTATCTCCAAATTTCCAAACTTTTGCCATTTTTTTCCTTCAAAATAAAATTGTAAGCTATGATTTTACCAAAAAAATATAAACTAAGGCTTTAAAATCATTAAATTCTAGAAACAAACAGAATTAATGGAGTTATTTTATAAAATATTATTAGTGTTTAAGCTTTTTTAAAAATTAATAAAAATTACTTTTAAAATTTCACAAAAAATTAACAATTTTTTCTTAAACTTTCACAAATTTTTAAAAATAAAAGGAGATTTAAGATGAAAATAAAGCAAAAATTTGCAACACCGATTGCTTTGTGGGGTTTTTTAGTAGTTGGATTAAGTGGGGTTTTGATGCTTATTGATTTAAAAACAAAAAACTTAGTTTTGATACACGATTATGTTGGCTTGATACTTATTTTGGGTATTTTTTTACATTCAATAGCAAATTTAAAGCCATTTAAAAGCTATTTTACAAAAGAAAAAGGAGCTGTTTTTGGTGCTGTTTTTATCGTAATTTGCGTAATTTTTTGTCTATTTTATCCGCAGCCAAAAAATATGAAAAAAGGAAAAATTTTAAACGATGTATTGCAAACTTCTCTTAATAAAAGCGTTAATGATACACTTTTTTACTTTGATATAAATAAAAATATTTTTTCTGAATTTTGTTCTAAAAACAGCTTTGACTGTTCAAATTTAGATATAAATTTAAGAGAATTTGCTACTAAAAATTCAAAAAAACCTAATGAATTAGCAGTTGAAATTTTTACTTTAAAATAAAATTAAGCTTATTTGTAACAAATTTTCCATTTTAATGAACAAAAACTAGTAAAAATCATTTTTATAGCTGTTTTAAAAACAAAACTTGATAAAATGAAAGGATGAATTCATTTTAAAGGAGTGAGTGATGAAAAAAGTTTTTAGCTGGTATTTTAAATCAAACTTAGCATATAGAATACTAGGAGCTTTAGTAATTGGCTCTATTGTCGGAATGATAGTTCCAAAAGGAGTGATTTTATTTGGAAATACAACTTTACTTAGCATAATTGCACCATTTGGAGATCTTTTTATAAGACTTTTAAAAATGATAATCGTGCCAATTATTGTAGCTTCTCTTATCATGGGAACAAGTTCAATTGAGCCATCAAAACTTGGAAGAGTTGGTGGAAAAGCAGTATTTTTTTACTTTGTAACAACTCTTTTTGCTATTGTTATAGGTTTAGCATGTGCTTTTGTTTTTCGTCCTGGAAGTGGGCTTGATCTAAGCGATGTGTCAGTTGCTGTTTCTAAAACTGCAAGTGCACCAAGCATTAGCGAGATATTTTTAAGCATAGTTCCTACAAACCCAATCAGTTCTATGGCAAATACAGATGTTTTAGCAATAATTTGTTTTTGTATATTCTTTGGTGTTGGCTTAGCCTTTTGCAAAGAAAGCAATGATGAAAGAATAAAAAACTCAGCAAATACAGTTTTTAACTTTTTTGATGGTGTTAGTGAAATAATGTTTAAAATGGTTAGGTGGATTATGGAGTATGCTCCAATTGGTGTTTTTGCCTTAATGTTTGCTGTGTTTAATAAAAGTGGAGCTGGAGCTTTCTCATCACTTGCAAATGTTACAATAGCACTTTATGTAGGACTTGCACTTCAAGTAATTTTGGTTTATTGTGGAGTTTGTCTTCTTATGAAACTAAATCCGATTGATTTTATAAAAAAAGTAAAAGATCCTATGCTTACAGCTTTCGTTACAAGAAGCTCAAACGCAACTTTACCTATTTCCATGGATACAGCTGAACATAAAATGGGTGTTCCAAAAGGTGTTTATAGCTTTGTTTTACCTGTTGGAGCAACTGTAAATATGAATGGAACTACCGTTTATCTTGGAATTTGTTCACTTTTTATAGCAAATGCTTGTGGAATCGATCTAACTATGGGGCACTATATAACTATTATTATCACCTCTATATTAGCAGCTATTGGAACAGCAGGAATTCCTGGAGCTGGAGCTATAATGCTTCTTTTAATACTTGAATCAATTGGTCTAAAAGTTGAAGGAAATGTCGCAATTGCCTATGGTATGATTTTGGGAATAGATGCAATTTTAGATATGGGAAGAACATCTATGAATGTCGTTGGAGATGTTGTAGCTTCTATTTGGGTTGCTAAAACCGAAGGTGAACTTGATGAAAGTAAATGGGAACATATCTAAATTTTAAATTTTAAGAGGTAAAAACGCCTCTTAAAATTTCATTAAATTTATAAATTTTTCTTACAAATTTATAAACTCATCGAATAAACTTAAAAGCTCTAAAACTTCATCTTGATATTTTTTAAAACCTTTTTTAGAAATTTCTAAATTTGAAATTTCATATGCATGTTCAAATTCTAAATCACTAAAAATCTCTTGTTTATCTTTTAGGAAAATAAATAAATTTTCACTACTAAAAACATAACTCACCTTTGCGCTAAAATTTAACTTATTTCTAGTTTTTAATAAAGAATTTCTTAAATTTGAGCTTAAAAACTCCCTTGTTTTTAACTCATTTTTAGAATAAACTTTAAACGCATCATCAAATGCAATATCATCAAATTTAATACGGCTAATTTTAGGCTTTGCATTAAACGAATTATCAAGCACGAAAACTGGCTCTTTTAAATCAAGATTTATCTCGCACGATAAAACAATACCACTAAAATTAAAGTAATTTGCTACTAAAGAATATGTATTTATAATATCACCAATTATGCTATTAGAAGTGTAAAATCTATATAAGTTTTTGCTTTTTGACTTTAAATCTGAAATTTTAAAATTTAATCCTTTGTAAATGCCCGAAATTTCATCCTCATTTGTCATTTTTGAGCTTTTATAAATGTTAATTTTGTCAAAATCATCTTTTTTAAAACCACCTTTTCGCTCGTATTTTAGTCCGATTTCATTAAGTGCAAATTTTATAAATTTATCTTTATAAATGCTAATAAATTTACTTTTATAAAAATTTTCAATCATTAAAAAAATGCAGCCTACAAAACAAAATAAAATAAATAAAATATACCAAATATTTTTATCTATAAAAAAATATGAAATCCCCCATAATGCACCTGATAAAAGCAATAAATTTGTAGCTATTTTTATTCTTTTAAGATAAAATTCGTGTGAGCTTTTAATTTCTTTTAGCATTTTTTCCACTGAATTTCCTTTAAATTTATAAGCTAAACTCTACCTAAAATCATATAAAAAATTGTGCTGATTGCAATACTTAAAAGTGCATTTTTAAATTTAATTTGCATGATTAAACATACTAAAACTGATAAAATTTCAATTACATAGTATGAGTTTGAATGAGTTGTTTTTAAAGCATAAAAAACCAAAACTACCATTACAAATAAAGCACTATTTTTTTCTAAATAAATTAAAGTTTTATTTTGCGATTTATTTTTTAAGAAAAAATATGGCAAAGCTCTAGTCAAAAATGTAGCAAACCCTGCTATAACCATAACACATAAAAGTAACCAAACCGAACTATTTGCATCTATTTTTAAATTTATTAAATCCAATATTTTCTAATTCCCTACAACTTAAAATTACAATAAAACCAACTAAAATGCTTATAACTAGCATATACTCTTTTGGTAAAAGTAGTCCAAAAATTCCAACCAAAATTGAAATAGTCAAAAGATTAAAATTCATATTATTTTTAAAGGCTTCATAGGCTAAAACTATAAACAAACTTATTAAACAAAACTCAATTCCATTGCTATTAAATTCTATATTTTTGCCTATTAAAATACCAATAATAGTTCCAAATATCCAATAAATTTGATTTAAAAAAGGAATTAAAAAGTAAATTTTATTTCTGTTTTTATCACTAATTTTAATAGTTTTTAAAACTGCAAAACTCTCATCTGTTAGAGCAAATAAAGTATAAAATTTATATTTTAATTTTACAATATCACTCATTAATGAAATTGTATAAAACATATGGCGTAAATTTAAAAGAAATGTTGCTATAAAAACTTCAGTTAAATTTGTCCCAGCACTAAGCAAAGCAACTAACAAAAACTGCCCACTTCCAGCATAAACGAATAAACTAAAAAGCACTAATACTCTAGTATCTATATTGCAACTAACACCCAAAATAGCATATGCGATACTTAAAGGAATATATCCAAACATAACAGGCAGAGTAAGCTTAAAAATATCTTTGTTTTTCAATTTTTTCACCAAAATTTTATAAATTTATTATTTTAACATAATTTTCCTTAAAAATATATTTTATTTAAGTTATTTTTAATAAAATTTCGGTATAATTAATTCCTTTATTGCTACAAACTACAAAGGAGTTTCTCACATGGCATCAAATGCAAAAAAACCACTTACTGCAAAACAATCATTAGAAGAAGTAGAAGAACTTTTTAAAGAAAATGAAAAAGGATATGTAACATATGAAAAACTTATTAAGCTTTTTGATAAAAGTCCAACACAAGCAAATACTAAAAAAATAGAGTCTTTAGCTAACAAACATAAAGTCACCTTAAAAACCTCGGCCGAAGTTGCTGAAATAAAAAATATCGAAGATGCCAAAAAAAAGGCACTAAAAGCTAAAAAATATATAGAAGAAAATTTAGATGAAGAATTTGATATAACAAATGAAACAGAACTTTTAGAATGGGGAAGAAGTGAAAATCCAGTAAGAATGTATTTAAGAGAAATGGGGCAAATTTCACTTCTAACAAAAGAGGAAGAGATTGAAATAAGCAAGCAAATAGAACTTGGTGAAGATATCATAATAGATGCTTTTTGTTCTGTTCCATATTTAATAGATTTTATACTTGACTATAAAATTCCTTTGATAAATCGCGAAAGAAGAGTAAAAGAACTATTTAAAAATTTTGATGAAGATAATAACGAAGAAGATGATATAGAAGATGAGGATTTTGAAGAAAACGAAGAAGATAAAAACTCAAATAGAGAAAAAAGAAACGATAAAAGAGCTATAAGAGTTACAGAAAGCTTTAAAGCACTAGAAAAAGCCAAAAAAGATTGGCTTAAATATGCAGAAAAAAATGAGGATATTATAAAAGAAGGTGAAGATATGCTTTACGCAAAACTTAGCCTTACTTTTAAAAAGAAAATTTTAAAAGAAAAACTTATGGATCTAGGCCCTACAAGCAAGCTTATCAATGAGATAGTTAAACAGATGGAAACTGCTTTAAAAAGCGACGATCATTTTGAAAAAGAACTCAAAAGACTCGAATATAGACTCCCTCTTTTTAGTAAAGAACTTAAAGAAAATCATGCTAAAATTTTAAAAGATATCACAAAATTAAGTAAAGATGAAATAACTGAAAGAGTTCCTGAAGCAACTATGGTTTCTACATATGTCGATATCAAAAAGCTTTTTCAAACAAAAGAGGCAAGTAAAGATAGTTTTGATATGGATCCAAAAAGACTAGAAGTTATTTTGGAACAAATTAAAAGAGGTAAAAATATTTCAGATCGAGCAAAAGGTAAAATGGCAAGATCAAATTTAAGACTTGTTGTAAGTATAGCTAAACGATACACCAATCGTGGACTTCCATTTTTAGATCTCATACAAGAGGGAAATATTGGATTGATGAAAGCAGTTGATAAATTTGAGTATAAAAAAGGTTATAAATTTTCTACATATGCAACTTGGTGGATAAGACAAGCTATCTCAAGAGCAATTGCTGATCAAGCAAGAACTATAAGAATTCCTATACATATGATAGAGACAATCAATAGAATAAATAAAATAAATAGAAAATATATCCAAGAAGAAGGAAAAGAAGCAGATATTAATGTAATTGCTGAAGAAATTGGCATGAGTGTAGATAAAGTAAAGCAAGTTATTAAAATAACAAAAGAACCAATAAGCCTTGAAGCACCAATTGGAAATGAAGATGATGGAAAATTTGGTGATTTTGTAGAAGATAAAAACTCGCCTTCACCTATAGATAATGTGCTCAATGATGATTTAAAAGAACAAATCGATGCAGTTTTAGAGCAACTAAATGAAAGAGAAAGAACTGTTATTAGAATGCGTTTTGGGTTATTGGATGATGAAAGCGATAGAACATTAGAAGAAATTGGAAAAGCGCTTAATATAACAAGAGAAAGAGTTCGCCAAATAGAAAGCTCAGCGATAAAAAAACTAAAACATCCAAAAATTGGAAGAGACCTTAAGAATTATATAGAAATGAACTTTTTGAAAAATTAAATATACCTAAAAATATAAATGGCTCTTTTAAAATAAAAACAAACATTTTAAAGAGCCGTGTCTTTACTAATGATGATTTTTTTATAAAAATATTTAAATTTTCTATAAAAAATGTCAAGATAATTTATTTTTACTTTTTAATTAACATTTTATTATATAAATAAAAAATTTTAATGCACCGAAATTTTTTTTAAAAAAGAACAAAATTTAGCAGTATTATTAACAAGCAAAATAAATGCACTACTTCCAATATATGAAAAAATATTAAAAATTTTAACGAACAATAATTAATTAATATAATTTATAGATAGCTTTAAAAATCTTAGATTTATTAAAAATTTTTTTTGAATAAAATTAATAAAATAACTCTATATTTAAAAAGTTATTTTTGCAAGATAAAATTAAAATAATTATAATTTTAAGCAACCACAAGAATAAAAAATTATTTTGAAAAACTTTAAATTTAGAACATCACAAAAATATTAAATAAAATGGAACTTAAAATTCCATTTTATTTTTACTGTATTATATGAGCTACATAACCTGTTTCTTTATATATGGTGATAATGCCATTTTTATTTCCACCGTCACTTATTGTTATATTGCAATCATTTTGTAAAAGTCCATTTACTCCAACCTCGCCTAAAAAATTAGAATAAGGTCTTCCTGTCTCATCAAATATTATGTTGTTTCCACATGTAGAAATTATACTTGTTATGCCATACTTTGCACCTAGATTTAGCTCAGGTGAATCTGTTGGATTTAAGTCTTTACTTGGTGCTTGTGGATTTTTAGCATTTTTTTCTCCATCACTTATGGAATAACTATTATTGTCAAAGCTTATTTTCCATCTATTTTGGTACCAGGTCTCACTTCCTGGAATATATTTATTATCCATCATCGCAAGGTGTTGCGTATATCTTATATGGGAAGCTACTTGATCTGTTGCTTCAAGCAAAGTATTTCTATCAACTCTTGGTATTATAGCAATTGCTAAAATACCAACAACAACTATTATCATAATAAGTTCAATCATTGTAAAAGCTTTTTTATAACATTTCATAAAAATCAACCTTTTGTATAAATATTTAAGATTATAGCATATTTTTATAAAAACTTAGATAAAAAGTCTACTCTATCCTATATGTTACATATCCAGTTTCTGCATGTACTGTAATAATAGCTCTCTTATCTGTGCCATCGCTTAAAATTATAGTACAGTTGTCTTTTAAATATCTTTGCACGGATTCTTCATAAGTTATTGTATTATAATTGCCAGTCGTGGCAACTTTTTGCATTGGTCTTCCCACTTCATCAAATGAAATTGATTTATTTCTATTATTATTTTTAGTCCCTCCCCCGCAGTTTTTGGAAAAACTAAGCTCTTTTATACCATATTTTTTCTCTATATTTAAATTTGGATTTCTCTTTGCCTTATCAGAATTTGACATACCACTCCAACCAGCACTTAAATATCTATTTGGATTATTCGGATCTTTTGCCACTTCGTTTGATGAGTTTAAATTTCCACTTACTGTTGTATCGCTATAAATTTGATAAGTTAAGCAGTTTCCTTGGCAGCCATTTTTATTAATAGAGTAAGCATTTGCACTAAATTCTATCATCCACCTTTTTTTATACCAGTTAGGATCTTTTGGATTGTACTTATTATCCATCATTGCAAGGTGTTGTGTGTATCTTATGTGTGATACTATTTGATTTGTTGCTTCAAGTAAAGTATTTCTATCTATTCTGGGTATAATGGCAACAGATAAAATCCCCACAACCACTATTATCATGATAAGCTCAATCATAGTAAAAGCTTTTTTATAAAACATATATAATCCTATAAAGTAATTTTATACATTGTATCAAAAAATATAAAACTCTGCTTTTAGGACTCCCATGCTCTTTATATTTATAATATGCTTTGGATTTGTAATTGCCTCGCTAGATAAGATAAGACTTGAACCTATTTCTATGCCATAAAATTTAAGCCTTAAAGCAAGCTCATCATCAAAAACTACAATTTTGGTTAAATCTAGTTTTTTTAATTCTTTTGCAAGCTCTTTTGCTATATCATATTTATAAATAAAATGTTTTTGTGGATTATTTTTAAAAAATAAAAAATACTGAAATTGATTAAAAACAAGAAATAAAGATGAAAAAGCCAAGCTAAAACCTAAAAATAAAGCCAAAATATTATATTTTTTTCTAAATTTTGGAATCCTAACTCTATAAGAATTAAAAAAAACTCTAATAATTAATGGCACTCCTATAACGCAGTATGGTAAAAACTCCTCTAGTTCAACCTTTTGCCTAAGGGATAGTATAAGACTTGTACAAAAAGAGGTTATAACTATAAACCAAAGGATATTTTTTTCCTCTTTTACCCAAATCCTATAAACACAGTAGATAAAAAATAAAAATAAAAGCGGTGAAAAAACAGCTGCATAAACACCAATAGTATCTAAAAAATAGCTTTTTGGCTTTCCGCTTATATTAAAATCATAAAAAATAAAAGTTAAAATAAAAAGTAAAAAAGAAGGTATAAAAAGTTTTTTTTCATTTTTATAAAGTCCATAAAAAAATACCCCTAAATACAATATATTGAAAGATTTATCTATAAAAACTGAAATAATTAAAATAAAAATGGCTAAATTTATCTTTTTAAGTTCAAATAAATACAAAAATAAAAGTGTAAAAAATATAGAAATGCCTGCCATATTTACTAAAATTGCACTCGCCATAACTCCTGGCAAAAACATATATGAAACTACACAAAACAGCCTATCAATCTTTCTTTTTAAAAACTTTTTTGATAACTTATAAAGCAAGATAGAATTTGCTAAACTAATCACTAAAAAAGGTAACCTCATAGCATAGTCATTTTGTCCAAAAATTTTACAAGATAAATTTATAATTAAACTTACTATGTTTGTATCATTATAAAAAATCTTTGCCTCATAGTAACTTATACTTAAATTAGAAATCGCATATAGCAATAAAATAGCATTTATTATAAAAATAAAGGCAAATAAAAAATTTTCACTCTTATAAATTTGATTAAAATTTCTCAATTTAAACTCTTTTTAAGTAAAATTGAAAAAATAAAAGATATAAAAAGCATCAAACTTATAAAAAATAAAAACATACCCCAGTTTGAATTCTCATAAATAAATCCTGGTAAAAAACTGCCAAGCGATCCGCCAAGATAGTAAAAACTCACATAAAGTCCGTTTGCTATACCTTTGTGTTCTATGTTTATAAAATTTATATATCCAGATCCACAAGAATGAGATAAAAAGTTACCAAAACAAACAACAAGCATAGCAAAAAATAAAACATAAAAGCTATTTGTATGTAGTAAAAAAGTCCCAATTAAAAAGATCATAACACCACAAATCATTGTGTTTTTATCACCTTTTAAAAATTTAGTTATTTTTGAGATATTAAAAGAGATAAAAAGCCCTATCAACCAACCTATATACATAATCCCAGTTTTTGATCCACTATAATTTCCATCCATTTTAACAAGTTCAAAAGGTAAGAAATTTAAAATCGCTTGAAATGAAAAAAACACAAAAAATATATATAAACAAATAAATGCATTTTCTTTTATTAAAAGCATATTTTTTATATCGCTTATTTTTGGTTTAATTAAATTTGAGCCTTTAGCACCGCTAATTTTTGTAACTAAAAACGATGCAATTAAAAGCAATATTCCAATTACAATAAAAAAAACTCTCCAATTTCCAAAAATATCGTTAAATAATCCTGATAAAAATCTACCTAAAAATCCGCCTAAAATGGTAATTCCTACATAAATACCTATATTTTTACTAACAGAACTTTCTGGTGAGTTTATGGAAATATAGCTCATTATCCCAGTCAGAGCAGCTGGAGATATAAGTCCTTGAAGCCCTCTAATCATTAAAAGAGCTAAATAGCTTGATGAAATTGCAAAAGCAATTTCTAAAATACCAAATATTAAAAAAGCAAAAATAAGTATCTTTTTAATAGCAAATTTTTCTAAAATATATCCATAAAAAATACTTGCAAAAGCAAGAGGAGTTAAAATAGAAGTAGTAAAAAGAGAGGCTTGAAATTTAGAGATATTTAAAATTTCTTCAAATAACGGTTGTAATGGCTGGGTAGCATACATGACACAAAGTGTTAATATAGCACACAAATACATCACAAAAAGCTCAAATTTACTCACTTAAAATCCTTAAATTTAAATTTTTGATTCAAAGGTGTCATTTTCCCAAAAAAACTCTATCCATTCATTAGCTTCTTTTACTGTGAAATCAGGCTTTATTAAAGCTCTTTCCTTAAAAAATAAAGTCGCTATTTTAAACTCAATTTTTGGGTATTTTTTAGTTAAAACTTTATAAATTTCAACCATACTTTCTCCACTATCTATCATATCATCAACTAAAAGAACTTTTTTATATTTATTTAAGTTAGGGACATTAAAAACCTCAACTTCTTCAAGCTTTTTAGAATCATCATAATGGATTGAATTTAAAGAAAATAAATTTCTACTTTTTAAAATAGTAGCTAGGAAATGCCCTGCTACAAGCCCGCCTCTAGCAATAGCAACAAAAGCATCAGGCTTAAAACTATCATTAATTTTTTTAGCTAATACTCTAATATCTTTATCAAATTCTTCATAACTATAATAAATCATATTTTTTCCTATTTTATAATAAATGATAATAAGCTAATAAAAGCAAGAGTTAAAATTCCAATATTTATAGGCTCTCTCTTTACTAATTTTACAAAAAAGTAAGCCGCAAATCCAAATGCCAAACCTGTTGTTATAGAGTAAGTCAAAGGCATCAATATAACTATAAAAAACGCCGCAACCGCTGTAGCTTGGTCACTAAAATCTATTTTTGATAATTCACTAAACATTAAAACCCCAACCATAACCAATACTGGATAAATAGCATTTGGTGGAATTGCTTTAAAAAGTGGCAACATAAACAAAGTTAAAATAAAAAACATTCCAGTAAATACCGCGGTCAAACCAGTTCTACCGCCTTCTTCCACTCCACTTGCACTCTCAGCAAATGCAGTTGTTGTGCTTGTTCCTAAAAATGAACTTGTAGTTGAACCAAGTGCGTCAACTACTAATGTTTTTTCAAATTTTTTCATACCATTTTTATCATCAAAAAGTCTTGCTCTATTTCCAACACCTGAAAGTGTTCCAAGTGAGTCAAAAAGCTGAGTTATAAAAAATGTAATTATTGCTGGAAGTAAAGCTAAGCTTAAAGCACTTTTTATATCAAGCTCTAAAAATATAGGAGTAATAGAACTTGGAAGTGAAAAAAAGCTAGTTGGATAAGGTGAAATTTTAAAAACCCAAGCAATTATGGAAGTTAATAAAACTGCTATTATAAAAGCTCCTTTTACTCTTAATGCCCAAAAGCAAATCACCATTAATAGCCCCAAAACTCCAAGTAAAGTGTTTGTATCGTGAAAATTTCCAAGTGTTACAAGTGTAGCGTCGCTATGAACGATTATGCCCATTTGTTTTAATCCAACAAAACTTATAAAAGCCCCTATTCCAGCACTGATTGCGAGTCTTAAATCTTTTGGAATGCTTTTTAAAATCCAAACTCTAAACTGAGTAAAAGATAAAATTAAAAATATAAATCCACTTATAAAAACAACTCCTAAAGCTGTTTGCCAAGGAATTTTCATACCCATTACAAGCCCAAAAGTAAAATAAGCATTAAGCCCCATTCCAACACTCATTGCAATTGGCGTATTTGCAATAATTCCATTTAAAACAGTTGCAAAAATTGTTATTAAAGCTGTTGCAGTAATAAGTGCTTCCATTGGCATACCAGCATTACTCATAATTATCGCATTTACTGGAACTATATACATCATCGTTAAAAATGTTGTAAATCCAGCACTAAACTCAGTTTTAACACTAGTTTGATTTTCTTTTAGTTTGAAAAAATCCATTAATAAACCTTTAATTCATTATATAAACTATCCCTCTCAACAGGAATAAGCCCAGAAGTTTTAATAAGCTCTATAAAATCTCCAACTTGAGTGCCCTTATTGCTACTTGCACCAGCACTACTTTGAATACTTTCTTTTTCTATAGTGCCATCTAAATCATCACAGCCAAACTCTTGAGCTACAAGTGCTAAATTTATAGTAGTTGTTGCCCAGTAAGCCTTAATGTGTTTAATATTATCAAGCATAAGCCTTGAAATGGCAAAAGTTTTTAAAATTTCAACCGAGCCTAAGAAATTTTTAACTTTTAAAAAGTTATTATTCCTTTGATAAACAAGTGGGATAAATGCATTGAATCCACCTTTTTTGTTTTTAATAGATTTATCTTGCACATCTCTAAGTCTTAGCATATGATCGATTCTATTTGCTCTAGTTTCTAAATGCCCAAAAAGCATGGTTGCATTACTTTCGTGCCCCATTGAGTGCCAAATTTCATGTATTTTTAGCCACTCATTACTTTTTACTTTGCCATGACAAAGCTTTTTTCTAATTTCTTCATCAAAAATTTCAGCCCCACCACCAGGCATTGAATCAACCCCGTATTCCACCATTTTTTGAAGTACTTCTTCATAGCTAAAACCATTTTTTCTAGCCAAGAAATCAACCTCAGCAGCTGTCATTGCTTTAACATGCAAAAAAGGATATTTTTCTTTGATTTTTTTAAAAATTTCTAAATACCACTGCCAAGTAACATTTGGATTGTGAGATGAGACGATGTGGATTTCTTTTGTGCCTCTTTTAACAGTTTCATCAACGATTTGCATGATTTCTTCATGAGTCATCGTATAAGCTTTATCATTTTTACGATGCGATGAAAATGCACAAAAAAGGCAAACATCAGCACATAAATTTGTTGGATTTATATGGCGATTTAGATTAAAATAAACTTTTTTACCATTTAGCTCACGCCTTTTTTTATTTGCAAATTTACCAAGAGTATAAAGATCAAGCTCGTAAAGTTTAAGCCCATCTTCATAATCAAGCCTAATACTGTTTTCAAGTTTTTCTAAAATTTCCATTTTCATCCTAAAAATAAATTTTAAATCTCATTATAAGCCTTTTGGACTTAAAAAAGCTTTTATTTTGAAAAATTTGTAAATTTTAAGGCTAAATTTGAAAAATTTGTCTTTGTTAATCATAAATTTGTATAATGCATAGTCTAAAATAATATAAAAAGGATAATTTATGTGTGGCATTGTCGGATACATCGGCGAAAAAGAGAAAAAAAGCATAATACTAAATGGACTAAAAGAACTTGAATATAGAGGCTATGACAGTGCGGGAATGGCGGTTATGGATGAAAATTTAAAAATTGATTGCTTTAAAGCTGTTGGAAAAATCAAAAATTTAGAAGAAAAAACAAAAAATTTTACTTCAAGCTCAAAAGGCGTTGCAATCGGTCATACAAGATGGGCAACTCATGGAAAACCAACTGAGATAAACGCTCACCCACACCTTGGCGAGTATAGTTTTGTAATCCATAATGGAATTATTGAAAATTATAAAGAGTTAAAAGATGAGCTTGAAAATGACGGCGTTAAATTTTTAAGCCAAACGGACACCGAAGTTATCGTTAAGCTTTTTGAAAAGATTATGGAAAGCCAAAATGACGCATTTAAGGCTTTTGAAAAGACCATTTCAAAGCTAGTTGGAGCTTATGCAATACTTTTAATCACAAAAAAAGCAAATGGGAAAGTATTTTTTGCTAAAAATGCAGTGCCTTTAATCGTTGGAAAAAATGAAAATGGTGAAATCTTTTTTAGCTCATCAGATTCGCCACTGATTGGCTTTTTAAAAGAAGTAAGTTATTTAGATGATGGAACTTATGGCGTGGCTAAATTTGGTGAGATTAAGTTTTTTAAAGATAAATCCCAGATAAATCCAGTTAAAAAAGCTTTGCCAACTGATAGAAGCTTTGCTCAAAAAGAGGGTTTTAGATTTTTTATGGAAAAAGAAATTTATGAACAAAGCGTAGTTGCAACCGAGACACTAATGGGAAGAATAAAAAACAATCAAATTTATCTTGAAGAACTTGATAAAGAGCTTTTTGATAATATTGATGAGATTATAATGTGTGCTTGTGGAACAAGTTATCATGCAGCCATAACAGCAAGCTATTTATTTGAAAGAGTTGCAAAAATAAGAACAAAAGTTGAAGTTGCGAGTGAGTTTAGATACAAAGATCCGGTTTTAAGAAAAAACTCACTTTTTATAGTTATTTCTCAAAGTGGTGAGACAGCTGATACACTAGAGGCTTTAAAAATAGCTAAAGAAGCAGGTCTTAAAACTCTTGCAATTTGCAATGTTGATAATAGTTCAATTGTTCGACTTGCTGATAATACTCTTTTAACAAGAGCTGGAATTGAAAAAGGAGTTGCCTCTACAAAAGCCTTTTCAACACAAGTTATAACACTTTGGCTAGTTGTTTTATATCTAGCAAATTTAAATAAAACAATAAGTCAAAATGAGTTAGAAAAAGAACTTAAAACTTTACTTAAAATTCCAAAAATTTTAGAAGTTCCATCTGATTTGCAAGAAAAACTTCACCGTTTAAGTAAACACTATCTCCATGGGCATGGCTTTTTCTTTATAGGAAGAGATGTTTTTTATCCACTTGCGCTTGAGGGGGCTTTAAAATTAAAGGAAATAAGTTATCTTCATGCGGAAGGATACGCAAGCGGAGAAATGAAACATGGTCCAATTGCTCTTGTTGATGAAAAACTATACACAATTGCTTTAATGCCTGAAAATATGCTTTATGAGAAAACAAGAAGTAATGTTGAAGAAATTGTTGCAAGAGATGGATTTGTATTTGCACTCAGTCCAAAAGAGTTTGATTTAAGTGATGATTTTATAAAAACAAGCAAACAAGATCACTATATGAGTGAATTTTTTGAAATGCTTGTAATACTTCAAATTTTTGCACTTGAAGTTGCTATAAGACTTGGAAACGATGTTGATATGCCTAGAAATTTAGCTAAAAGCGTAACTGTGGAATAAAAAGAGATAAATATGATTTTTAAAGATGACTTTATTTTTATTGAAAGAGAAATTTCTCAAATTCCTTGGATTAAAATTTTTACAAATGATGGTAAAAAAGAACTTAGTTTTTGTGATAAAAATACTATCAATAGGCTTTTTGAGGCTGTTTTAATAAGTGAAAAAACTATGCTTGAGTTTTATAAACCTAAAAAAATAAATATTGCTTCTTTTGCAAATTATGTTCCAAGAGTACATTTTCATGTAATGGCAAGATTTGAAAATGACGATTTTTTTCCAGAATCAATGTGGGGTAAGAAACAAAGGGATTTAAAAATTGATTTTTGCAAAGATTTTGATGGTTTTTGTGAAAAATTGGCTAAAAATTTAAAAATTTACTCAATCTAAAAATAAAAAATTACTATTTAATTATTTATTTAATCTATTTAATTAAAATATAGTAATTTTATTTTAAAAAGGATGGATATGAAAAAGTTTTTATTTTCACTTGCGGCTTGTTCGCTTTTAACACTTGGTCTTGCAAACGCAAAGGAATACATAGTTGATACAGCCCACACAGATGTTGGGTTTAAAATAAAACATATGCAAATTAGCAATACAAAAGGAAATTTTGCTGATTTTAAAGGAGTTGTTGATTTTGACGAAAAAACTATGAAATTAAATAAGCTTGAAGCAACAATTCAAATAGCTTCAATTGATACAGGAAACGAAGGAAGAGATAAACATTTAAGAGATACTGACTTTTTTGATGCTAAAAAATTTCCTGAAATGAATTTTGTAATGACTGAGTTTAAATTTGATGATGATGAGAAAGATGAAGGTATTGTAAAAGGCGATTTAACAATAAAAGGTATTACAAAACCTATTGAGCTTGAATATGAATTTGGCGGCATATCAAAAGGAGATGTTGAAAAAATAGGCTTTAATCTAAGTGGAAAAATAGATAGAACTGAATTTGGTGTTGGCGAAAAAAGCCTTGCAATTGGAAGCGAAGTAAAGCTTGATATTGAAATTGAAGCTGACGCAAAATAATAAAAATTAAAAATCCAACTTAAACTCAAGTTGGATTTGAAAAATTATACATAATGTAAAACTGTAAAAAAATAATATAATTAATACTACATTTATGATTAAGATAATTTAATTACAGCATTAATGCAAATAAAATTTGCTATAATTACAACTTTAAGCTAACAAAATCCATAAAATAATTTTATTTAGCTTAAAGAGAATTTAAAAAAGGAAACAAAATTAAAGCTTTTAAAAATTTAATAATTCTATTTTTTTCATTCTCTTTTTTACTTTTAGGATATATGTTTTTTGAGTATAAAATAGATCAAAGTAATGAAAAAATAAAAAAATTTTTTGATTTTAATGCTGAACTTCTTTTAAACACCATAGAAGAAGAAAGGCTTAATGCCCTTACACTATCTCTAATTCTTTCTCAAAATGATGATATAAAAAGTTGCTTAAAATACGAAAATAGACAAAACTGTGAAAAAAATCTAAAATTTTATATATCAATTTTACAAAATGTTCCTTTATATAAGGATATTTTAATTCACCTACATTCAGATGACTTAAAAAGTGTAATTAGAAGCTGGGATGATGAAAAAAAGGGAGATGATTTAAGATATTTTAGACACACTATATATGAAACTAAACAAAATAAAACACCAACATCAGGAATAGAAATAGGAAAATGTGGAGTTTTTATAAGAGGGGTTTCTCCTGTTTTTACAAATAATAATTTTTTAGGAAGTATTGAGGTTATGCTTGGCTTTAATCATCTTTATGCTCTTTCAAAAAGACAAAAATATGATCTTTTAATCCTTATAAAGGATAACTATAAAATAGAATGTTTTAAAAACTCACATATAAAAATTCATGGCTTTAACATAATTGATAAAAATGATATAAATTTAAATATTTTGCCTTTTTTGGACAAAATAGACTTTAAAAATCAAAATTTTATTAAGCTTAAAAATGATTATTTTTACTCAAAAAAACTATATGATTTTAAAAATAATCATATTGGATATATCATAATGCATAAAAACTCCAAATCAAAAATTAATGATATTTTTTAAATATTATCTAAAAGTTTTTCTTCATATAGTGGAATTTTATAAGTAAAAATCGATCCTTTTTTAGGGGTTGATTTAACATCATATAAAATATCGTTTTTGTTGCAAATTTTCATAACTATATTTAGTCCTAATCCAAATCCACCCTGTGATTGATTTTGTCTTGTATATCTTTGCCAAATAGTATCAACATCTTTTATTCCACATCCAAAATCCTCAATTATAAAAATGGCAAAACTATCATCACTTTTTAAATAAACATTTATTTTGCTACTCTCATTTGAGTATTTGATAGCATTTAATAGGTTATTATCAATCAATCTTGTTGCTTCAATCTCACTTAAAAATACTTTTAAATTTGATGAAATTTCACTTATTATCTGTATCTTTTTATTATGGGCGATTGTACTTGAAAAACGAATTCTATTTTCTAAAAATTTAGAAAAATTTAAGACTTTTTTTGGAAATTTTATACGATCATTTTTTATAAAAAACTCAACATCTTCATAAGTTATTTTCATCTGTTTTAAAGCTGCTTTTATACGATGTGTTTGTTTATTTCTAGTTTCTAAAATTTCTAAATTTATACTTGCAACTCCAAGTGGGGTTTTAAGTTCATGCATAGCATCATTAAAAAATGTATTCATCATCTTTTTTTGCTCTAAATGTGGCTTTGTTATACTTACATAGACAAAATACATAACCAACATACTAGCCATTATTGTTATTGTAAGCATAAACAAAGCTAAAAGAACAATTCTTTTATAATTAATCTCTTTGCTAATTATTAAAAAATAAAGCTCATCATCATAAAGAAAGAAATCTTTGTAAAATAAATTTTGTTTAAAATTTAGCTCATTAAAGTCAAAATTTGGCGGTAAAATAGTTAAATTTGAAAATACAATATTTAAATTTTTATCTAAAATGGCATATTTATAAATCAAATTTGAACTAAAATTTATAGAGCTTATATTAGATTTTACTTCGTTGCTTTTTGCTATTAAATCAAATAAATTATCTTTTTCAAGCTCTTTTTTTGCCAAATTTATAATTTGCAGACCTTGTAAAATAAACATAAAAGCAACTATAAAAGTGGCGATTAATGGTATTTTAATCGTTCTTAACATTTATTTTATATCCAAGCCCTCTTTTTGAAAGGATAAAGCTTTTACTAGTTTTTTGACGAATTTTCATAATATGCATTCTAATATCAACGCTTTCATAATCTTGCAAAATTTCATCTATCATCTCGCCAATACTTACAAAGCTATCTTTTTTCAAAATCAAATATTCTAAAATTTCATTTTCTTTTTGGCTTAAATTTATAATCTCATCTTTAAATTTAATATTTTTTGATGATGAGTTATAGTAAAACTCATCATCTATTTTTATGATATTTTTATCATTTTTTAAATAATATTTTCTCATAAGTTCGTTTACTCTAAACTTAAGCTCAGCAATGTCAAATGGCTTTTTAAGATACTCATTACACCCCAAAGAATAACCAATCTCCATATCATCAATATCTATTAAAGATGTCATTATCATAATAGGAGTATTTAAATTTAAGCTTTTTGCATATTTCATCACTTCATGGCCTGAAATTTCAGGAACTTTAATGTCAAGTATCAAAAGATGATAAAAGTTATCTTTTATTTTATCACAAGCCTCTAAGCCATTACTTGCCTCATCAACTTCATAACCAAGACTTTCTAAATACTCAGCTATTGTTTTTCTATAACTATAATCATCTTCTAATAAAAGTATCTTCAAAAAAGTTCCTTTTTAAATATTTTAAACTCCTAAACAAGCCTGCCCTGCATAAACAAAGAAATACCTTAAACAAACAACACCTGTTATTATGGCAAATGAGTCAAGCACAATAAAAACTGGTCTATAAGCGTGACTTTTAAGTGCAGTTGAAGCTATAATAATTGGGGTTATAAGTCCTATTAACACAACTCCAAACCAAAACAAAACTCCATAAGTTTGATGAGTTAAAGCTTCTTTCACAGAAACTGCACTATTTCCACCCTCAAAATAAAGTCCCAAAAATAAGATGATTAAAAGTGGTATTTCAAAAACAACTGCTCTTAAATCGATTTTTAAAAGATATTTTATACTATTTTTGTTCAAATTTCCTTTAAAAAATAAAATACCAACTAAAACTGTTGTTGCAATCCCACTTGAAAAACCTGATAATAAAAATAAAATAGGCAAAATAGGAGTATTCCAAAGTGGTATTTTATATGCAGCACCAAGTAAAAATCCAGTATAAAGACCAACACAAAGTGCTAAAATAAAAATTAGATATTCTACATATTTTGCTAAATTAGAAAAAACTCTTATTAGTTTTGTAATTGGTCTTAAAAAAGCTAAAAATTTAGACTTTTCTATCTCATTTTCAAAAATAATTACTGCAAATAAATAGCTAAGCGGTGTAAATATTAGTAGGCAAATTACACCTATACTCATAACAGAGGTTAAATTATACTTAATTAAAATCCAATAAAAACTAAGCGGCTTACTAAGCTCAGCTATTAATAGTAAAAGTCCAATAGTTATGGCAATAGGAGCAACTAATGCGCCAGCTTTTACCATTGCATCCCAAATCGAGTTTGTATTATCACTATGCCAGTTCCACTTAACAAGAAGTGATATAATTATAGCTCCTGCACTAAGCCCTGCTAAGACTAAATATATTGCAATGTACCAGCCCCAATGAATTTCACTATATTGAGTCATACTTCCCCACATATTATTCATAACGACCTCCTTTTTTATTCTCTATGAAGCCCAAATTTGGTTTTGTTCCATGATAAGCTTTAGGTATTTTTATAGCATTTTTAGAAGCTATTTTTCTAACTGGACTTTGTGGATCATTGATATCACCAAATATTAATGCATCTGTTGGACAGACACTAACACAAGCTGGATCCAAACCTCCACTAACTCTTGTTTCAAAACAAAAAGTACACTTATCAACTGCTTTTGTGATAGGATCTATAAACCTTGCATCATAAGGACAGGCTAAAATACAATATTTACAACCTATACAGGTTCTTTTATCTACCATAGTTATACCATTATCTAATTTAAAACTAGCTCCTGTTGGACAAACATCAACACAAGGGCTATTATCACACATAACACAACTATGTCTTGTAAAATCCATCTTTAAATATGGAAACTCACCTTTTAATTTTGCATGAACTTGAAGTCTATAAACACCATCTGGAACTTCATTTTCATTTCTGCAAGCAATTGAACATGCCTGACATCCAATACATAAATTTTCATCATGAATCATTGCATATTTTTTCATATTTTATCCTTTAAGCCTTACTTATTTCAACACCAACATTTGTTACCATTGTCCCACAAACCGCGCCAGAAGCAGGGTTTAATAACTTACTTTGATTTAGTCCATCACCAAAAGTTCTTTTAAGCCCACCACTAATATGCCCAAATCCATGATATACAAATAATGTATCTTCTCTAATACCCTCTGTCACCATAACGTTTGCATAAGCACTTGCAAATTTGCTTTTTACTAAAACTCTATCTCCTGTTTTTAGTCCTCTTTTTTTGGCTGCCTTTGGATGTATCCAAATAGGTGATTGGCTCATCATATCGTTTAATACTTTTATGTTTTGCGTATGTGCATTTGTATGAATTGGAGTTTTTCCGCTAGTTAAGCAAAGCTCAAACCCATCATAAGTATCCATATTATTTATATTTAAACAGCCTTCACCTGGAAGCATCTTTTCAACTTCCTCGCAAAATAGCTCTATTTTTCCGCTTGGAGTTTTAAACTTCATCTTAGAGCTCATAAACCCATCTTCATCGACAAATTTAGCAGCTTCTGGATATTTGCTAACAAATTGACTAACTGATTTTTTATCCATATAATAAAGTCTTGGTGCATCAAATTTAACATAACCATCTTTTATCAAATCTGCTAGAAGCTTATGATTTCCCTTTACTTGTTTCATTCTAAGCTCATCAATATCCTCCCACTCATAGTTTTGGTCAATATTCATACGCCTTGCAAGTTCTCTAAAAATTTCAAAGCCATTTTTTGTATCGCCAATTGGTTCAATTGCTTTATTTCTAAGTGCATAAGCAACTCCTGTGCCACTTTTATCTTGAATACTCTCATCTCTTTCTAGATATGTACTTTCAGGCAAAATAACATCAGCAAAATAGCTAAAATCGTTCATATAAATATCAACTGAAAGTATAAAATCAAGTTTTTTTATCGCTTCAATAGTTTTTTCCTCACCAGCAACATTCATTGGATGATTAAATCTCGTATTTACCCAACCTTTTACAGGATAAGGTTTTTCACTTAATATCGCAGGTGCTATCTCCATTAAAATTCCATGTTTTCTTGGGATAAAAAAGTACCTACCCTCTTCTCCGGCACCATCAATCCTTGGATCTTTTGGAACTTTAAAATTTTTATTTAAATTTGCTAAAGTTGGATAAATTTCGCTTCCGCAAAGCTCATTATAAGTATTTGCTTTTTTAGCAAATCCAATACCGCCTTTTTTTTCAAAATTTCCCATCAAGGCATTTGCTATTGCAATTGCTCTTGTTCTTTGATACTCAGCTCTTGTAGTTGTTGTTTTATGTCCCCAATCAATTACAACTGCTGGAGCCGCAGCCCAAATTTCATTTGCAATTCTCTCTACACTTGAGGCTTTAATACCAGTTAGATTTTCTTGCCACTGTGGGGTTGCATCTTTTACAGCCTCTTTTAAATTTTCAAGTCCAACTGTATATTTTTCAACAAATTCTTTATCATATTTTCCATCTCTTAGCCAAATATGAATTAAACTCATAACAAAAGCTAAATCTGTTCCTGGTCTTACTGGTAGCCACTCATCTGCTTTTGCTGCAACCACGCTAAATCTTGGTTCCAAAACTAAAAGTTTTGTATCTTCTCTAGCTGCATTTTTTGCAAGTGCTTTTGTATTTGAAATAACAATGCCTTCAAATAAGTTGTGACCGAAATTGACTATATATTTTGCATTTTTATAATCAATTTTTGGAGTAAAGCCATAAGTATGAGGAACAGCTATTTTTTCAGTTATTGGACAACAGGACCAATGAGAAAAAATATTTGGACTTCCGTAACTACAGGCGAAATTTGCCATTTCTGTGTGAGAAGTTCCACTTTTTGATGTAAAAACAACCGACTTAGCACCATATTTTTCTTTTAGCTCATTTAGCTTTTTAACACAATATTCATACGCCTCTTCCCAGGTTGCTTCTCTAAATTTTCCGCTTCCTCTTTCTCCATCCCTTATTAAAGGTTTTACTAATCTTTCCTTATCATAAAGCTGATTAATTCCTGCTCCGCCTCTTGCACAAACGGATGTTTTATTGGCTGGAAATTTTGGATTTCCACTTATAAAATCACACTTTCCATCTCTAACTCTAACCTCGATTTGACATCTTGATGAACACATTTCACAAATGCTTCCTACTTTTTTGCTAGCTCCACCAACAACATCTGTTATGCCAGCATTTAGCTTTAAAGATGCCAAAGTCCCAACAGCAAAACTTGTTTTTAAAAAGTCTCGCCTTTTAAAATCACTTTCAAATTTGCTCATGACATTCCTTTTTTTAAAAAATACTTAATATCACTAAGATAATATAATTTTTCTGTAAAATTAATGTAAAAATGATATTTGAAGTTGTGTTGATTATTTGTTAAAAAAGTGTATAATCATATATAAATTCAAAATAAAGGAGTTTTTATGAGAGAATTAACTATTTTTATAGGCTCTGCTAAGTCTGCTTTAAGTCAAATAGAAAAATTAAAAGATGAAGTTTTAGAGCTTTTTGCTTTAATTAAGCAAGATGGTAAAGATGATATCTACTATAAATACAGCATAAAAGATGGTGAGTTTTTAAAATATAATTTTAAATCATTTGATGAATTAAGTGATGAAATTTCTTATATAAAAGGTCCTATTTTATTTATAGAAACCATAAAAGATGACAACACTTCAATTGATGCTTTTTTAAAACAAAATCAAAAAATATATATGCTTGAATATCTCGAACAGCTTGAAAATAATAATGAAAGCCTAAGCAAAGATGCACTAAAAGAGATAGAAAAATCGCTTAAAAAATATGAAGAAATGGCTGAAGTTATAGAAAAAGAAATTAAACATTTAAATTTATTTTTAAATTATAAAGAGTTTTTTGATGATAAAAAAGAAAATCTTATGTATGAAATCAAAAAAACAAACTTTAACTCATTAAAAGATAAAATAATGCTATTTTTTAAAGGAATAAAAGGTGGAAAAAATAGGAAAAATTATAAAGCATTGATAACAAATCAAGACTTGCAAAAAGAGTGCTGTAATAAAAAAGATGAAGTTAAAGAGTGTAGTGTTGACAAAGATTTAAAGAAATAAATAAAAAACTTAAACCCATAATTTATCATTAAAATATGGGTTTATTTATATGAAATTTTAAGAAAACACTGAGAGATATCTCTCTCCTGTATCACATAAGATAGTAACGATTGTTTTGTCTTTATTTTCATCTCTTTTAGCTAGCAAATTTGCAGCAAAAACATTTGCTCCGCTTGAAATTCCAACTAGTAACCCCTCTTTTGTGGCTAAATCCTTAGTCGCATTAAAAGCATCTTCATCACTAATATCTAAAAACTCATCAATTACGCCTTTATCTAAGTTTTTAGGCACAAAATTTGCACCAATTCCTTGAATTTTGTGACTTCCTGCCTCTTTTTTTGTAAGAAGTGGTGATGAGAATGGCTCAACGGCTACAACTTTAATATTAGGATTATAATTTTTTAAAGCTTTTCCTACGCCACTTACAGTTCCACCTGTTCCAAAACCAGCTACAAAAATATCAACTTTTCCATCAGTATCTTTTAAAATCTCCCTTGCGGTAGTAAGTTCGTGGATTTTTGGATTTGCTGGATTGTCAAACTGGCTTGGGATAAATGAATTTGTAGTTTTGCTGGCTATATTTTTACTCTCTTCAACAGCTCCTTTCATACCAAGAGAAGGATCTGTCAAAACAAGCTTAGCTCCATATATTTTTAAAAGTTTTTGCCTTTCTATGCTCATAGAACTTGGCATAGTTAAAATAAGCTTAAGCCCATAATAAGCACATATCATAGCAAGTCCAACGCCAGTATTTCCACTAGTTGGCTCAATAATAGTAGTATTTTTATCAATTTTACCTTTTTTTATAGCATCATCTATCATAGAAAAGGCAGTTCTATCTTTTATACTATGACTTGGGTTCAAAAACTCCACTTTTGCTAAAATTTCGGCATTTTTTGAAAAACTATTAATTCTTACAAGTGGAGTATTTCCAATTAAATCTATAACACTGGAAGCTACTTTCATATATGTCCTTTTTAGATAGTAAAATCTAAATTTTTTTTAACTATCTTCTGTTGTTTTTATGATATCGCTTATGGATGAGCTAAATACTTCTTTAAGTTTTTCATCACCATTTTTAAAAAATTGCTGTAGCATTTCATCCTTAATATCTAAATTTGTCATCTTAAAATCTTTTTCTAATGCATAAAAAATATCGTAAAAACTTATCTTTTGGGCTGGTTTTCTTAAAAAATATCCACCGTTTTTACCTTTTTTACTAGAAATTATCTTTGAATTTCTTAAATCATTTAAAATTTGCTCTAAATATCCTTTTGAAACTCCTGTTTTATCAGATATATCCTTTATAGAAATTGGTGCAAATTTACTAGCATTAGCTATATGGCAAATAGCCATAAGCCCATAAACTCCTTTGGTCGTCAAAATTGGCATTATTCTAGTCCCTTCTTTAAGTCATCTATTAAATCATCTGCATTTTCAAGACCTATACTAAGTCTAATAAGCCCATCTTTTATACCGGCTTTTTCAAGTTCTTCTTTGCTTAGTTGAGAATGTGTTGTAGAAGCTGGATGAGTTATGATTGATTTACTATCACCGATATTTACAACAACTGAGAAAAGCTTAACTTTATCTGAAATTTGTCTTGCTTTTTCATAGCTTTCAACCTCAAAAGCCAAAAGCCCGCTAGCCATACCATCTTTAAATTTTGATTTTATAATACTATTTGAGTTTGAGCTGCTAAGTCCTGGATAATTTACACTTTTTACCAAAGGGTGATTTTCCAAAAACTGAGCTATTTTTAAGGCGTTTTGTGAGTGTTTTGCAACTCTTAAATCTAATGTTTCAAGCCCTTGAATAAGCTGAAAAGCATTAAATGGTGATAAAGTAAAACCAAAATCTCTCATAAGCCCAAATCTAGCTCTTAAAGTAAATATATCAAAACTATCAACTAAATCAGCATAAACAAGCCCATGATAACTCTCATCAGGCTCGTTAAAATGTTGATATCTTGGATTGTCTTTTAAAAAATTATTTAAATTTTTATTGGCTATCACAGCTCCACCCAAGCTCAAACCTTGACCGCTTATATATTTACTCGCACTATGGATTACAACACTAACTCCATCTTTTAAAGGGTTGTAAAGCGTAGGTGTTGCAACTGTATTATCAGCAATCGTTGCAACTTTAAATTTATTTGCGATTTTTACTATTTCATCAACTTTTGCAACTGAAATTTGAGGGTTTGACAGAGTTTCAAAAAGTATTGCTTTTGTATTATCATCTATCAAATTTTCCAAATTTTTAGGATTTTCAGGATCGAAAATCTTAGTTTTTATGCCAAATCTTTTAAGACTATAAGCAATCAAAGTCGTACTTCCGCCATAAACTTTATCTGAAAGTATGACATTATCGCCATTTGCAGCTAAATTTGCAATCGACATAAAAGTTGCAGCTTGTCCACTTGAAGTAGCGATAGCATCACTTCCTTCTTCTAATGCACAAATTCTTTTTTCAAAAATTTCGGTTGTTGGATTTGTAAGTCTTGTATAAATAGGTCCAATGTCTTTTAATGCAAATCTATCAGCCGCCATTTTGGCACTTCCAAAATCATAAGCTGTATTAAAATAAATAGGAACTGCCATAGTCCCATAGCCTAGTTTTGAGTCATATCCAAAGTGGGTCGCAATAGTATCTTTTTGCATAGTCATTCCTTGTTATTAAAAATGCTTCGAAATTATATTACAAAGTATATAATAAGTCAATATTATTAATATATAAAAATCAATATTATTTAAAATATTTTTATAGTAAATAACTAAATATATTTGCAAAAATAACCAATTATTTATTGTAATAAATTTCAAATATTTCTAATAATAGCATAATTTTATATATTTAAAAAATAATAAAATTTAAGCCAAATTTAAACAAAAAAGTTATAAAATATCAGTTTTAAAAGTCTCATTAGCTCAGTTGGTAGAGCATCTGACTCTTAATCAGAGGGCCGCAGGTTCGAACCCCGCATGGGACACCAGCTTTGAATAAATAGTTGCTTTTAACAATTTATGGCCCTTTCGTCTAGCGGTTAGGACATCGGCCTCTCACGCCGGCAACACGAGTTCGATTCTCGTAAGGGTCACCAAGTAGTAAATTCTCATGGTAATTTAACTCAAAAATTAACTCATTTTAACAACATAAAATCATAACAAAAAACCATTTTTGGTGGCTTTTTAAACGTATGGTTTAAGAAAACTTATAGTATGTTTTATCTTAAAATAACATTAAATTAGGTATTTTGATAATATGGCTGTGGCAAAAAACTGTGGCATTAGAATTTAAAAAGCACTACAAATGAGCAAATCTATAATTCAAATATGCAGTTTGAGAGTAAAAATCCACATAAAAAAGTTTTACTTTTTTTCTGATTTATTTATAAGATGATGGTCGAAAAAAAGAAGTAGATGATTAAAAAAATTTACTATGAAATTTTTATTTATTACAAAAACTTTTTGATTTTTGCTTTTTAGTACTATATCAATTCCTTTTTTCTTAAACTCTTCTATTATTTTTATATTTGCTATGGTGTGGGACAATCTTCCTCCCAAAGCTCCATAAACAATAAATTTTTTGTATCCTTTTTCTATTCCAATATTTATTGCCGCATATAAATCTGTTTCGTCTTTTTCTGGTTTTAATACGATTTTATTCTTAAAATCAGGTTTTTTTGCTGAATCAAAATCCCCAATTATTAAATTGGGTTTTAGTCCGATTTTTTCTATATAGGTGTAACCCTTATCAGCTCCTATTATATAATCATTATCTTTTACTTTGTCAAAAAAACCATCAAAATTTCCACCAGCAAAAATATAGCATTTTTTCATAATCCACCTCGTCCTTATTATAGCATGGATTTGATAGAATAAAGAAAATTTCTATGGTAAAATGTATGTAAAAGATTAATAAGGAGAGTTAGAAGATAATGAAAAAATTAGACCAAAAGAATTCACAATTATTAAGGGTGATTCTTATTTCTATTTTGGTATTTTTTGCATTTTGGTATATAAAAAATGTAACTAATGCTCTTGCAGTTTTTATAGCTGTAAATCAACCTTTTTTGATTGGATTTATGTTGGCATTTATTATTAATTTGCCTATGAATTTTTTTGAAAAAAAAGTATT
>QWCQ01000385.1_pt1 | contig 32653 bp, 31 predicted proteins | sample 1972701 | NCBI WGS metagenome assembly QWCQ01 (sample SAMN09866704, study PRJNA288562) | Human gut metagenome isolate pre4_stool, whole genome shotgun sequencing... | reverse complement strand
TGGACGTCGGTAAATACTTTCACCACGCTTGCGTCTTAGATATCGACGGCACCCAGGTGCTATCTAAGCGCATCAACCAAAACGAAAAATCCCTGCGCGTGAGGTAGCTGACTGGGGTGTATTGCTCCATAACTTCAACACTGTCTACCGCAGGTGGATGGACGAGAGGACCAGGGTTAAAGACCCTGATACAGGAAATTGGACATGGGTATGGACACATTCCAACGTGCGAAAGGCCTACAACAGTCTGAACCATCTATGGCGCCAAGGCATGCTCTTTGTCTACATCAATCAACCTAAAGGCGTCTTAGAACCTGCCCGCATCAAATCTACGACCAACAGTCTTGAAGGCGGGATTAACGCTCGCCTGAAAGAGATTGCGCGTGCTCACCGGGGCAGAACAAATGAACACCAGCGCAAAATGCTGGACTGGTGGCTGTACCTAAAAACAGAACTGCCCGACGATCCACTACGCATCGCCAGACAGTCCCACTGGGGCCAGGACCAACTCGCCAAAGTATCCATCCTGACCCACACCGAGAACCAAGCCGACCACGAAACAGGACGACCAGCCCTCTACGACAACGGTATCGACACCGAGTACACCCACTCAATCGGCATCCAAAAAGGCCAAATCTAACCCCAGCGACACGCCGAGCCAGACACACATTTTGACCCTTAACCCGCTAAAATCCGCCCAGGGCCATCACAATAGAAAACCCCCGCCTCAATGTGAGTCGGGGGACGGAGGGTGAACGGTAACTAGTTCAGACCCGGGATCTGCGGCAGCTTCGGCTGCGGGATGTTAAGACCGAAGATGCGGTTGATGGTCGGGATGAGGCCGTAGGCGGCACCGCCGACGACTGCAATGACGGCGATGATGGGGAGGATAACCTTCGCGCCACGGCTGGAGCCTGCGAAGAAGGCCGCAGCCATATCGTCGGCAGAAGGCTCCTTCGTGTTGGTCGGCTTAGAAGGCTTGGTCGGCTCGGTAGGCGTCGTAGTGGAGCTCGACGGCTCTTCCTCCTTCACGGCCGGGCGCGCGGTGAGCCACTCGTCGGAGTCCAGAACGCCCTGGGTCAGGCGGGTCTCACCAATCCAGCCGTACCACGGGTCCTGCGGCTTGCGGCTATCAAAGCCAGCGCCCATAACCCACTGCAGGTCGCGCGGGAGGAGGCCTTCAGCACCCTTGGCGTTGCGCAGGATGGGTGCACCGTTGATGAACATCTCTACGGTGTCGGAATCCGGCTTGTTGACTACGGCGATGTGCATCCACTCCTCGGTGGGAACCTCGTGGGACCAGACAGTCGAACCTTCGCCTTCCTTCGGTTCCGCCCACCAGCGCAGCTCACGGAGGTTAGAAATGCCGAACATGACGGTGGGGTCGGTGTCCTCGGATCCGTCGACAAGCTCGGCGATGCTGGAGTCGCGGGAGAGCGCACTCCCCCAGCCGTGCTCAGAGCCGTTGAAGTCCTTCGGAATCTTCACGAAGGACTCAAAGGTGTAGCCCTCGGAGGTATCGACCTTGTTGATCTCCGCGCCTTCCTTGGACCGAAACTCTGCCATCGCGAGCTTGCCAGCTGGGTCGGACCAGTAGAGGGAGCCAGAATCAGAGGACAACGGGTGGTGGTCCTTGGTGTAGGTGATGCGCTCACCCGTGTTGGAAGGACCACCCTCGCGAACGAGGTCACCAGCACCGTCGGCTCCGAAGGCATCCGGAATGATGGCGCCTTCGGTGGCCACGTCGCCGTCGCTAAGCTGCTTGCCGTCCTTGTTCTTGGTCTGGCCCGGACGCCAGTGGAAGACGGTGTTGTCGGACTTTACGAAGTCGTTCGGGCCCTCCGGAAGCTGGTCTTCCGGAATGGTGTACGGGGTGTAGCCTTCCTCAACGATGTCGCGGGCCTTCTTACCCAAATCGGCGTCGTTCTCATCGCCGATGGTCCACTCCGGAGCGAAGTCGGCGAAGCGCTCCTTGAAGTTGAGCGGCACGTGGTAGCTATCACCCTTGCCGTCGAGGATGAGCTTGTCGAACTGCGTGAGCTCCTTAGCCGGCTTCTGCGCAACCCATGGGGACAGGGCAGTCATCTCCAGTTCGTTGCCGGAGAGGTCGAACTCGAGCACGCCGAGCAGGCCATTGCCGCCCTGGTAAGCCATCTGGTAGTCCTGCAGGATGCCGATGACGTCGTGGCCTGCATCGTTCTTGTCCACGCGGTAGCCCGCGCCGTGGTGGTGGCCGCCCATGGTCAAGAAGATCTGGTCGTTCTTCTTGATGAACTTGTCCCACAGACCCTGTCCGTAGTCATCGGAGTAGAAGACCTCGCCGGCACCATCGATGTTGAGAACCTCGTGGCTGGTGAGGATGACCGGCAGGTCTGGGTGCGCATCGAGAACACCCTGGGCCCACTCGAGTGCTTCATCATCCGCGCGCCAACCCAACGCCAGGACCAGGTACTTCTGGCCCTCAGCCTCAAAAATGTGGTACTCAGAGTCGTTGTTGACTGCGGTGTGGCGCTCCTGGAAAGTATCCGGGTTGGCGGCCTGAGCGCGCTCGGCGCTGAAGTAGTCATTGTACGGGTGCGCCGAACCATCCTGAATCATGTCATGGTTGCCCGGCAAGATGGAGTAGTTCAGGTCGGAATCATCGAGGACCTTCATCGCCTCATCAGCAACCTTCCACTCCCCCTCGACGTCCGCCTGGTCCACCACGTCACCGAGGTGGGTAGCGAAGTCCATGTTGAGCGCCTGCTGGTTCTTCACCAGCCACTCGGTCTGCGCCTTAAAAGGCTCACTGCCGTAGCGCGCCTGGGCCAGGTTGCCCGTTTCCGGAGTGGAGTAACGGGAGTAGAACTGGGTATCCGGCAGCACGCCGATGCTAAAACGCGAGCCCAGGCCTTCTGCAGGTTCGGCAGCAGAGACAGGGACGACGAGGAACGTACCGGCCACCGAGGCGGTGACCACGGTGCCGAGCAGGCGGCGAGAAGTCATAGATCTTCCAATCACAGTGAATAAAGCCAAAAGAGACATAAGAAATGTATTCTCCATAGCTTGCTCTCACGTAACGACCGCATGAACGCACGTTTAAATGATTTCCCACCGCTAGGATGAACGCTCATGAGCAACATCACGAAGAAGTATGACGTCGACGTCACCCGCGTAGATACCGGCCACTACCGCGCCACGAACGCTGCGGGCGCCAGCCTCGAATTCGGCACGGGCGAAGGCATGCTGAGCCCGGTCGAGCTGCTCCTTGCCGCCGTAGCGGGCTGTTCGGCCGTCGACGTTGACGTGGTCACCTCCCGGCGCACGGAGCCGGAGCTTTTCGACGTCCACGTGGAAGGCACCCGCGTCAACGAGGACGGTGCCTCCAGGCTTAGCGACGTCAACGTGGAATTCTCCCTCCGCTTCCCCGATACCGACGCCGGCCGTCAGGCCCAGTCCATGGTGGAACGCCTAGTGCGCATCTCCCACGAGAAGGACTGCACCGTGTCCCGCACGGTAGAAAACCCCACCAACGTCACGTTCCGCACGACCCAGCCCTAAGCCCACTCCGCTTTAAGCGCCTTTAGAGCGCTTTAAGCGAAAGGGTTATCGTCGCGCGAAGGGTTCTCCTCCCACGATTCAACGAAGGGGTTGTCCATGGCTTGCTGCATAGTGTGGGAGCCATCCCCGAATGGGTTGTGCCCGGCATCGGAGCGCTGGCGGCGGTAGCGCTCCAGATCCGCCTGTGCCATATAGCCCAGCTCTTCGCCGTCCACCACGATCCAGGGAAGCGGGTTCGGATCCACCATACGGCGCGGCTGCCCTTGGTGTGGCGAGGACAACATGGTGCGGATATCCGTCCGAGCCTGGTCCAGTTCCCCAAGATCCTTTGGACTCATTGAGGTTTTAATAGTCTTGCCGCCGCCGGTTCCAACCACCTCAGCCTTGAGCATGCTAAAAGAAAAGACTCCTGAAGGAATCGAGGGATTGCGCATGTCCACCTTGTCGAAGGCAAGGACGTCGTCATCGTCGAAAACCAGGATGAGCCCTTGCGGGGTGATGTACACCCAGGCCTCGTGCTGCATATCGACGTCTACCCGGTAAAACCCAATGAGCGGCTCGTCCGGCTCCAGCAGCCCATAGGCGTTGAGTTGTATCGTTCCCACACCACCACACTGCGCAAAGCCGTGATCCCACAGGTAGTGCATCTGACCTTGCAGCAACACTTCCCACAAGCCACGAATGAAGTCAGACAGGAGAGCGCCGTACTTATTGGCTAGCGGCTTGTGGATGCGCAGGTAGCCCGAGCGGATCTCAAACACGATCGGGTACGTCAGGGGCAGTGATTCGACGAAAGCCTCATCGATATGCAGGCGGCCATTATTCGCCTCGATGAATTCTTCCGCGGGGAAAAGATGCTCCACCACGAGGGTGTTTCCTTCTTCACGGGTATCGAGGATCCACTGAGAGTTCCGACGGCAGTTCTCGATGTAACCCTGAAGCACCGCTTGCACCTCAGCATCGCTGAACTGCTGGTGGTTCAGCCGGAACACGCTGTCGCCCTGAATGAAACGCATTCTCAGCTCTTCAGCCATACTTATTCCTCCGTCTTATGGGGCTCCGTGCACGTTTATGGCTCTGCGAGGCGCACCTGTGCACCCACCCATACTAATTGTGGTGCAATTTTAGACCATCGTGGCTAAAGTGACTTCAGATACTTTCTTCGGCCCCATCTTTGTCAGCCCACTTGACCCTCGCTAGGAGAACTCCATCATGTCTTTGTCCCGCCGTTCCCTTATCAAAGCCAGTGCCCTCGCGCTGACCGCCGGTGCCATCGGCAGCCAAGCACCCGCTGCGCTCGCCGTGGGTCCAGCTGTGGGCACCATCATTGACTTCTCCGCCGGTGTCCCTTCTGCGCGCGCCATCAAGGCCGCCGGCCACCTCGGCGCCATTCGCTATGTTTCCCAGCGCCGCCCCGGCGCTAACTGGATGCAGGGCAAACCCGTCACGCTGGCGGAAACGAAGGCCAATGCCGCTGTCGGCCTGAAGACCGCCTCCATTTACCAGTTCGGCCGCGCCGAGACCGCCGACTGGCTCAACGGTGCGGCGGGTGCCGCCGTCCACGCCCCGCAGGCCATCGCTATTCACAAGGCCGCTGGCGGGCCGACGGGCCGCCCAATCTACATCGCGATCGATGACAACCCCACCCGCGCCCAGTATGAGAACCAAATCCGCCCCTACCTCAAGGCCTTCTCGACGGCGCTGAGCGCGGCCGGCTACCAAACCGGCGTGTACGGCAATTACAACGTCATCGACTGGTGCGTCAACGACCACATTGGCCAGTTCTACTGGATGCACGATTGGGGCTCGGGCGGCAAGATTCACCCGCGCACCACCATCCACCAAAAAGCCAAGAACCAGGCCACCATCGACGGCGTGACCTGCGATATTAACACCGTCTACGCCAATGACTGGGGTCAGTGGACCCCGGGCCAAGGCGCGGTGACACCGCCCAAGGTCAAGGACATCCCGAGCGTGCCGGACAACATCCCGCTGCCCAACATCACCCTGCCGGATCCCACTGGTCGCGGCTCCAGTGTGAGCAGCGATGGCATCACCATTGCTGGTTCTTCCATCAGCAATGACCAAGTCCGCGGCGCGGTGGATATCCTCAACACCGTGCGCAAGTCCATGGGCTAAATGCCCTGCTGCGGCGCAGTCCCCTACCGTGCCGCAGAGGTCTTCGAGGCCGACGTTCTAGACGTTGGTTGAGAGGACGGCGCAGAAGAAGACGGCTCCGAAGATGTCGCGGCAGCCGGCGTCGCTGTCGTGGAGGTCGCAGTGGGCGCAGCGCTGGACGTCGTCAAGCGCGTGGCAACAGCACCAGGATTAGCCAGCGCCTCCTTGTTCAGGTTGTTGCCCTTCACCAGGTTCTTACCGGTGATCTCCTTGCGTACATAAGACGTGAGTTCCTGAGCGCTTCCTTCGATGGATGCAGCCACGACAAAGTTCTCTCCAAAAGACACCGAGGAATGACGATCCTTGCTGTCCGACCATCCCCACTTAGAGCCCACGACGTCGCTCAGCTTCGCGGTGCCATAGTTCTGTTGATATCCGTCGGCAGATACAGCATCGGCGTGGGACATAGCTACCAGCACAGGATGGGTCGGATCATCCTCCATGAGCTGAACAATGAACCTCACAACGTCGTACGTAGAGGTCATGGAATGCCCCCAGTCCTCCCCCGCGGACGTGGACTCCAAGCCATATTCCTTAGCAATGGCATCGATGGATCGCGGATATTTCTCAAAGAGCTGTGCGGCACTCTCGTCAGAGGAATCAGCAACCATATCCAACGCTAGGTACTTGTCCTCGAAAGACCCGCGTTCCAGCACGTAGGTTGCGATGTAGAGCTTAATCAAGCTCAGCGCATAGCGCGGCTGGTGTTCAGTGGTCGAGCCCATGTGCATGCCCGTCTCAATGCGGTAATACGTGATGGCCTTGGACTCATCGCCCTTGAGGAACTGACCTACTGAGTCCGGGACAGCTGCCAGCTGCAGCTGCCCTTTCCTATGTGTGATGGGACCAGGCTTGCTTGCGCTGGTCTGCGCTGAACCGCCAGCCGTGAAGTCTTCTTCATGCGCTGGTGAGCATGCAGCGAGACTCGCTGCTCCGAGCACGCACGCCAGAAGGGCGGCACCAGCTCGCGCTGACACCGCCCTGTGAGAAGGCTGAGAGTAAAACACAGAACCTGAGTCTACTCTCTACCGTCCGAAACGTAGCGTTTTAGGTGTTTTAGTGGTCCACCGGAGCCTCAACACCCACACCGGTCAGGGAACGAACCTCCATCTCTGCGGACAGCTCTTCCAGGTTGTCCGGCGGGGTCATGATGGAGACGATCCAGCCCGCGAAGAAGGCCAGCGGGATGGTGACCAGGCCCGGGGAGGACAGCGGGAAGATGGACCAGTCGGCGTTCGGGAACATCGAGGTCGGGGAACCGGATACCGCCGGGGACAGGAAGATGAGTACCAAGCAGGAGATAACACCGGTGTACATCGATGCGACAGCGCCCGCGGTGTTGAATCGACGCCAGTACAGGGAGTACAGGATGGTCGGCAGGTTAGCGGATGCCGCGACCGCGAAGGCCAGGGACACCAGGAAGGCAACGTTTTGGGTCATGGCCAGGATGCCCAGAATGATGGCGACGATGCCCAGGACAACCACGGTGATCTGGGAGACGCGGACCTGCTCAGCCTCAGTGGATTCACCGTTGCGGATGACAGAGTGGTAGATATCGTGCGCGATGGAGGCTGACGCGGTGATGGCGAGGCCGGCGACAACAGCCAGAACGGTAGCGAAGGCCACCGCGGAGATGACCGCCATGAAGATGGAGCCACCGATTTCCAGGGCCAGCAGCGGTGCTGCGGAGTTAGCACCACCCGGTGCGGCGAGGATGCGGTCCGGGCCAACCAGGGCGGCAGCGCCGTAGCCCAGGACCAGGGTCATGAGGTAGAAGGCACCGATGATGACGATGGCCCAGGTAACGGAGCGGCGAGCCTCGGTCGCGGTCGGCACCGTGTAGAAGCGCATGAGAACGTGCGGCAGGCCGCCAACGCCGAGAACGAGGGCAATACCCAGGGAGATGAAGTCAAGCTTGGTGGTGAGGTTCTTTCCGTACTTCAGGCCCGGCTCCATGATCTGGGAGGCTTCGTAGCCGCCTTCCTTGATAGCTTCGGAATTAGCGTGCATATCAATGGCTTGGGTAAAGAGTGCGCTGAAGCCGCCCTTGAGCATGACGAAGGTGAGGATGCACATGATGACCACGCCGGTTACCAGGAGCACGGCCTTGATCATCTGCACGTAGGTCGTACCCTTCATGCCACCGACAAGAACGTAGACAATCATGAGGATGCCCACGATGCCGACGACGACGGCCTGCCACTTGAAATCGTGAATATTCAGGAGCACGGCCACGAGGGAGCCTGCGCCGGCCATCTGCGCGATGAGGTAGAACAGCGACACGAACAGGGTCGAAATCGCAGCTGCCACGCGCACCGGGCGCTGCTTAAGGCGGAAGGACAACACGTCCGCCATGGTGAAGCGGCCAACGTTGCGCATCGGCTCCGCGACGAGCATCAGCGCAACGAGCCAGGCGACGAAAAAGCCGACCGAGTAGAGGAAGCCATCGTAGCCGTTGAGCGCAACGGCGCCGACGATGCCCAGGAAGGACGCGGCGGACAGGTAGTCGCCGGAGATAGCAAGGCCGTTCTGCCGGCCGGAGAAGCTACCACCGCCGGTGTAAAAGTCAGAGGCTTCCTTCGTGGACTTGCCGGCGCGAAGCACCACGTACATGGTGACGACAAGGAAGGCGGCGAAGACTGAGATATTCAGAATCGGGTTGCCGGCGGAGGATTCCGCTGCGGCCAAGGTTATGGTCTGCATTGTTTAGCCCTCCAGTTCCTGGCGAATGGCCGCTGCTTGCGGCTCGATGTTCTTATTGGCGTAGTTGACGTAGATGTACGTGATGATGAAGGTTGTCAGGAACTGGGCTAGGCCGAAGACAAGGCCAATGTTCCAACCGCCACCAAGTTCTATGGCCATGAAGCTGGGGGCAAAGACCGCAGCCAGCACATAGAGGACGTACCACACAAAGAACGCCACAGTCATGGGGAAGGTGAATTTGCGGTACGCGCTGCGCAGCTTGGCAAACTGCGGGCTGTCACGCATCTCGATGAACTCTTGCGGCGTAGGTTCGCGGCGCGAGTTAATCGAAGCAGGTGCGTCAGTCATGTCGCTCTCCTTACAAGGGGTCTTTTCTCCACAAACCGCGGTAAGAGACAAGGGGTAGTGTCTTCAATCACGTTTTGCCTTGCACAGTAAGTTACCTAACCACTCTTGCAAGGTTGTAAATCCTGCCAAGAAAAGTTAATAACATACACTTTCGCTACCCCCTACCCCTGCAACTACAAGGGATTTCTATCTCGCTGCTAGCACCCCCACAGGAGATTCCAAAGGAAGAATCTAATTTAGCAAACCGAAACTTCACAGAGTCTTTCACAGATCTTCACTCCCCCACCCCTCACGATTCCCGCTCCCCTGAGCACACAACAAAGCCCGCCTTCAACGTCCTCCCCCTCTCCCCTAACGATGTAAGAAGAAAGAGCAAGGCACTGAAGGCGGGCTCCACCGCTCGCGGGCGTTTGATACGCCCCACGTGTTTCGGCTTTAGGCGCCAGGGAACTCTCGCGGGTCCTTGAACATACGGCCAAAGCCTTCCTGGCCATCAAGCGCATCAAGAGCCGCTACGTCTTCGGACGTAAGCTCAACCTCTGCGGCAGCGAAGTTTTCTGCAAGGCGCTCCCGGCGGCTGGACTTCGGGATAACAGAAATTCCCTTGTTCAGCAGGTACGCCAGCACCGCCTGTCCGGCAGTGATGCCATGCTTCTCAGCGACGGACTCAACCACCGGGTTGTTGAGCACTACGCCGCGTGCCAACGGCGACCAAGCCTCCGTCACGATGCCGTGCTTGGCGTGGAATTCGCGCAGCTCCGGCTGGGTGAAGCCCGGGTGCAGCTCCACCTGGTTGAGAACTGGGACGATACCGGTCTCATCAATCAGGGTTTGCAAGGTTTCCTCATAGAAGTTGGCCACGCCAATCGACGCAATCTGACCCATGCCCTGCATGCGGGCAATCTCCTCGAACGTCTCCACATAGAGCCCACCCTGCGGCCACGGCCAGTGAATGAGGTAGAGGTCAAGGTAGTCCAGCTGCAGTTTGTCCAAGGATTCACGGAAGGCTTGGCCTACCTTGTCCTTGCCGTGATGGTCGTGCCAGACCTTGCTGGTGATAAACAGCTCATCCCGGGTTACGTCACCGGCCTTCATGGCCTCATTCAGTGCCTGCCCAAGTTCTTCTTCATTCTCGTACAGAGTCGCAGTATCGAAGTGGCGGTAGCCCAGATCGATGGCTTCACGCACGGAGCGGATGAGATCCTCTCCGCGCAGCTTGTAGGTTCCGAGACCCATCAGCGGCATCTCGCGGTCATCATTGAACGTGGTTTGTGGGACACTCATGTCCCCCATTGTGCCGCACTTTAACTTCCTGTGGGGGCGAAGCATAGCTCCTCAGCGCTTTACCCCAAACCTACGCATGCGAAACGCCCTACCCGGCCGTGCAGTAGTGCACGGCCGGGCAGGGCGTCGTTTAGGGAAACAGAAAGGGCTAAGCCCTCTCCCCTAGGCGCGGATGAGATCGATGACGAAGGTCAGCGTGCGACCCGACAGCGGGTGTGCGCCACCGGCCGGGCCGTAGGCCTTCTCCGGCGGGATGACCAGCTTGCGGCGGCCGCCGACCTTCATACCCGGGATTCCTTCCTGCCAGCCGGCGATGAGACCGGTCAGCGGGAACTCGATGGACTGGCCACGGCCCCATGAAGAGTCGAACTCCTGGTTCGTCTCGTAGTCAACACCAACGTAGTGGACCTCAACGAAGCCGCCCGGCTGGGCTTCGGCACCGTCACCCACCACGATGTCTTCGATGACAAGGTCCTGGGGAGCAGGCTCCGTTGCCGGCTCAATTACGGGCTTTTCCATTGGGGATTATCCTCCTTGGATTATTTTCTTCTTTGCTGGCCGCATACGCGTGGGCCGAGCCACAACGTTCCCCAGTATAAGCGGAGATGCGGGGCTCGGCCCTAGAAACCCAGTGTATGGGTTATACGTCAAGCCACGGCGGCCTGTTAAAGACCACCGTTCAGGCTACCGTTTAGCGCTCGCTGCGCGGGGTGACCTTGCGCAGGGTCTCGCCGGTGTAGATCTGGCGCGGGCGGTTGATCTTGGTGTTGAGCTCAAGCTGCTCGCGGTACTGAGCAATCCAGCCCGGCAGGCGGCCGATGGCGAAGAGGACGGTGAAGAAGTCCGTCGGGAAGCCCATGGCGCGGTAGATCAGGCCGGTGTAGAAGTCGACGTTCGGGTAGAGCTTGCGGGAGACGAAGTAGTCGTCGTTCAGCGCAATCTCCTCGAGCTTCATAGCCAGGTCCAGCATCGGATCGCCACCGAGGTGATCGATGATCTCGTGAGCGGTGTCCTTGACGATGGCCGCGCGCGGGTCGTAGTTCTTGTACACGCGGTGGCCGAAGCCCATGAGGCGAACGCCCTTTTCCTTGTTCTTCACGCGGTTCATGAAGTCGGTTGCGTCACCACCGTGGTTGTTCTGGATATCCTCGAGCATCTCCAGAACAGCCTGGTTAGCACCACCGTGCAGCGGGCCGGACAGGGCGTTGATACCACCGGCGATAGCAACGAACAGGTTGGCCTGAGCGGAGCCGATCATGCGGACGGTGGAGGTGGAGCAGTTCTGCTCGTGGTCAGCGTGCAGGATAAGGAGCTTATCCAGAGCCTTGGCCACGATCGGGTCGACCTCATAATCTTCAGTCGGGTAACCAAACATCATGCGCAGGAAGTTCTCGCGCGCGTTGAGCTTGTTATCCGGGTACATGTAGGGCTTACCCTGCGATGCGCGGTAAGCATAAGCGGCCAACATCGGCACCTTAGCCAGCAGGCGGACGGTTGCCTTATCCAGCTGCTCCTCATCCAGCGGGTTGAGCTGGTCCTGGTAGTAGGCGGAAAGAATGTTGAGGGAGGAGGCTAGAACAGCCATCGGGTGCGCGTTGCGCGGGAAGATGTTGAAGGCTGCCTTGAAGTCCTCATCCAACAGGGTGTGGTGACGGATCTCGTTGTTGAACTTGGACAGCTCATCCTCGGTGGGCAGGTGGCCCTTGATCAACAGGTAAGACACCTCGTTGAAGGTGGCGTTCTCAGCCAAGTCCGCGATGTCGTAGCCGCGGTGGCGGAGGATGCCTTCCTCACCATTAATAAAGGTGATCTTGGATTCGGTAGAGCCGGTAGACGCATAGCCCGGGTCAAAGGTGACTAGGCCGGTCTCGTTACGGAGCTTGCCAATATCGAAGCCGGAGTCACCCTCCGTGGACTGCTTAATGTCCATCTCGTACTCGCCGCCGGGGTACTGCAGTACAACCTTGTTCTTTTCAGAAGCCACGTATATTCCTTTCCTCAATGTTCAACGCCGACCGCAGCCGGCGCGACAGATCTAAACCTCTTCACACTCTAGCAAAACCTGTGACTCTGCCAACATTGGCAATCCTGGCAAAGTATCTAATGCGCGAACGAAATTAGGCTACACTGCCCACATGAGCAACTCAGAACTCGTCCTGCCAGCAGATCTCCTCCCCACCGACGGCCGCTTTGGCTGCGGGCCCTCGAAGGTCCGCCCCTCCCAAATTGAGGCAATCACCGCGGGTGCCAGCACCATCATTGGCACCTCGCACCGCAAGCCAGCCGTCAAGAACCTCGTCGGTTCCATCCGCGAAGGGCTTTCCGAGTTGTTTTCCCTGCCAGAAGGCTATGAAATTGTCCTCTCCCTTGGCGGTGCCACCGCGTTTTGGGACGCGGCGACCTTCGGCCTGATTGAGAAGAAATCCGCCCACCTCAGCTTCGGCGAATTCTCCTCTAAGTTTGCTAAAGCCGCAGCCGCCGCCCCCTGGCTCGACGCCCCGCTCGTCACCGAAGCCGAGGTCGGCACCGCACCTGATCCGAAGGCAGCTGATGCCGAAGGCGCCGACATCATCGCGTGGGCCCACAACGAAACTTCGACTGGAGCCATGGTTCCGGTGACCCGCCCCAACCCCGAAAACGCGGAGCAGCTCGTCGTCGTCGACGCCACGTCCGGCGCCGGCGGCCTGCCCGTGAATATGTCGGATGCCGACGTCTACTACTTCTCCCCGCAGAAGTGCTTCGCTTCCGACGGCGGCCTGTGGCTGGCGGCCATGTCCCCGGCAGCCCTCGAGCGCATCGAGAAGATTAACTCCTCCGATCGCTTCATCCCACCCTTCCTCAACCTGCAGACCGCCGTGGACAACTCCCGCAAGAACCAGACCTACAACACCCCAGCTGTGGCCACGCTGCTCATGCTGGAGAATCAGGTGCAGTGGATGAACGCCAACGGCGGCCTCGACGGCATGGTCAAGCGCACCACGGAGAACTCCTCCATCCTGTACAACTGGGCAGAGTCCCGCCCGGAGACCACCCCCTTCGTGGCCGAGCCTGCCGCACGTTCCCTCGTGGTGGGCACCATCGACTTCGAGGACTCCGTCGACGCAGCTGCGGTTGCCGCGACGCTGCGCGCCAACGGCATTCTCGACGTCGAGCCTTACCGCAAGCTGGGCCGCAACCAGCTGCGAGTGGGCTTGTTCCCGGCGATCGACTCCGCGGACGTCACCAAGCTCACCAAGGCTATCGATTACGTTTTGGACAACCGATAGCCTTCGCCCGCCACTCCTTGCACCACGCAACAACTTTGTTTGCACCTATTTGTTGAGTCATACAACATGCCCCGCGCTCTTGCCAGAGTTCGGGGCATGTTCTGGGTAAAGTGGATTTCATCACATGTCCGCTACCAGGCTAAGGAGCGCCATCATGCGCGAGATTTTCCTCGCACCCAGCGACTCAACTGACACCTCGCTCGTCCTCCGGGCCGAGGATGGTGAGGAGTTCTTCCTCGAGGTCACCGACGAGCTTCGCGAGCTTTTCGCTCCCGCCGACTCCGCCGACTCCGACTCCGCGAAAGAGGCATCCGACCACACCACGCACGAGGCCGGGAACGCCACCGACGATTCCTCCCCCACTTCTGCACAGGCTTCGCGCTCTGCTGGTTTGCACACCGTGATGCCATCTTCTGGTGGCTCCCCTTCCTCTCCGCAGACTCAGCACACGCAGCAGGCGCAAGAAATCCGCCTGCGCCCCAATGAGATTCAAGCCCGCATCCGCGCCGGTGCCAGCGCCGCTGAGATCGCCGAGGAGCTCGACGTTCCGGAATCCCGCATCGAGCCTTTTGCGCACCCGGTGCTTTTGGAGCGGGCGCGCATTGCGGACGTCGCCAAGCAGGCGCACCCCATCCGCGAGGATGGCCCGGCCAAGCTCACCCTGTGGGAGATCCTGGCCACCGCATTCGCCGCACGTGGGCACTCGCTGTCGGAGGCAACATGGGACGCCTACCGCCATCAAGGTGAACCGTGGATCCTGCGCATCACGTGGAAGACGGGGCTTTCCGCCAACGAAGCGGAGTGGACCTTCAAGCAGACGATGTCCTCCCCGGCCACGGTGGAGGCACGCAATTCCGTGGCCGCAGACCTGACGGACCCGGACTTCGTGCAGCCGGTGCGTTCGCTGACCTCCGTGGGCCGTGGCGAGCGCTATGACGAAGCCATCGATGGGCGTGACTACGCCGAGGGCCGAGAGGTCAACGAGGACGCGCGCGCTGGAGCCCCCGGCGTAACGGAACTGTCTTCCTACACCGGCAACGCAAATGAGAACACTGAGGCGGAGGCCGACGTCACTGCCGAGCCTTCCGTGCTTCCCTCCCCGCGCGGTGGGGAGCACCCCGCCGAAACCGGCGCCGGTGAAAACGCAGATGCCCGCGACGAGGGCGCGGCGGCACAGCCGGAGGAGAAGGAATCGGGCGTAGACGAGGACTTCCTCCAGAACCCGGATCCGGAACCCAAGCCTGCCAAGCGCCGCCGCAAGGCCGTCACCCCGCACTGGGAGGATGTGCTGCTCGGCGTTCGTTCCTCTACCAAGCGCCCCCGCGATTAACGAGTAGCCTGCCGTGGATACCCAAAGCGCCGTTCTCACTCTCTGGTACGTCACCGCCGCCGATCCCGCCGAGGTTCTCCGCGGAGAGCCCAAGGCTGACCGCGGTTTCGGCCGCAAGTTTCTCGCTCAACTCAACCCCTCCCTACCGGTAACGCCTATCGGGCAGTTCCCCCTAAACCGTTCCGCCGAACCCGGCGCGAGCGAGTTCTACATCGGCGGCTACCCCGGTGTGGCCGTCGTGCAAACCATCATCCATGATGACCAGCTGATCCTCTCGCAGCTCTCCCGCACCCTGCGCGAGGCCGTGCCGGCAGAGGAGATTTACGCCTTCACCTCTAACCCAGAGACTGGCTATGCCGGCTTTGCGCACTGGACGGGCAGCCGCCTGCGGCGCTCCCTGTGTGGAACGCGCTTTAACCTCTACGAGGATCATGGCCTGCCCGAAACCTTTGAGGCCCCTTACTGGGCCGGGGAGATGGACGAGCCCGCAGGTGGGATTGCCCTGCCCTTCGAGCCGCTCACCATCACCCAGGCAGCCCAAGAGTTCTGGCTGGGCATCGAAGTGGGCGAAGATGGCCCAGACGTGGACGTCGTGGGCTATGCCACCGACGGCCGCCCCGAGCCCAAGGTCGATACTCCCCCACCGCGCCGCACCGTGGCTGAGGTGGCCACAACCTCAGTGGCGAAGCTGGGGCTCAACGATTATGACGACTATGAAGAGCACGACCTCGAGCCGGAATCCACCGGCGAAGAGATTGTCCGCACCGCCAAGCACCTCGGCGGACTCGTGCGCCGCTATGCGGTGTCGACGTCACGGAGCCTCTGGGAACGCTGGCGCTCGTAGAAGGCAATTGCCGCCGACGTCGCCACGTTGAGGGAATCCGTGCCCTCCGCCATGGGGATACGCGCCCTCACATCGGTGGCGCGCATGGCATGCTCGGTCAGGCCTGGGCCCTCCGCGCCAACCAGCAGCGCCACCTTCTCCGCCCCCTCCAGGGCGTCGGCGATATGCACGGCCTCCGGATGCGGGGTCAGCGACACCAGCCTGAAGCCTTGGTCGCGCAGCTTCTCCAGCCCGCGCTGCCAGGTGGTAAAGCCGCCATCGAACCGAGCCCAGGGCAAACGCAGCACGTGCCCCATGGAAACGCGCACCGAGCGCCGGTAGAGCGGATCCGCAGCTCCCGAGCCTAAGAGGATGCCATCAACATCCATGCCCGCGGCGTTGCGGAAGAGCGAGCCGATGTTCTCATGATCACCCACACCTTCCATGATGGCCAGGGTGCGAGCGCCCTCAATGACTTCATCCACGGTCCAGGCCTCTGCGCGGTCGGCTGCGGCAACCAGCCCGCGGTGCATGTCGAAACCTGTGACCTCCCCCAACGTTGCTCGAGTGACCTGATAGACGGGAATATCGCCAACATCGTGGTTCGCTAGGAAAGTGTCGAGCTTTCCTTCAAAGCCGATGATGCAGCGCACCGGGAATCGTGAGGCGAGCAGGCGCTCCACGCACAGTGGGCCCTCACCAAAGACGAAACCCTCGCCGGACTTGTCCGCGTGCTTGAGATCGCGGATATCGTCCAGGCGAGGGTCTGTGGGGTCATCGATGACAAAACGCATGGCCCCTAGTTTAGGCACAGGGCCGCGTGCTCACCCCAGGCGGGCTAAGCCAGCAGCGAGCTGATGGGCTCCATGGCGAAGTAGACCACGAAGAGGGCGGCCACGAGCCACATGATCCAGTGCACCTTCTTGGCTTTGCCGGCAAAGGTAGCCATCAGGGCATAAGCGATGAAGCCCACACCAATACCGTTAGCAATGGAGTAGGTAAAGGGCATGACCACGATGGTCAGGAAGGCCGGGATGGCCTCCTCCATGCGGTTCCACTCGATGTCCTTGAGCTGTGCCGCCATCATCACGCCCACGACGACGAGGACGGGGGCCGCTGCCTCAATGGGCACGATCTCGTAGAGCGGGGTGAGGAACATGGCCAGCAGGAAGATCACACCGGTCACTACGTTGGCCAGGCCGGTGCGGGCACCGTCACCGATGCCGGCCGCCGAATCCGCAAACACCGTGTTGGAGGAGACCGAACCGGCGCCACCGGCAACGGCGCCAAAGCCCTCAACCACCAGGGCGGTCTTCATCTCCGGAAGGTTGCCTTTCTCGTCCACGAGGTTGGCTTGCTTGCCCAGGCCGTTCATGGTGCCCATGGCGTCGAAGAAGTTGGTGAGCAGCAGGGTGAAGATCAGCAAGACCGTGGAGACCACGCCGAGTTTGGTAAAGGCGCTGATCGGATCGACCTGGCCCACAATCGAGAGATCCGGCAGACCACCCAAGGAACTGGGCACCTCCGGAGTGGCCATGCCCCAGTCCTCGGAACCGGTCAGCGCCTGAATGATCATGGCGATGATGGTGGTAATGACGATGCCGATGAACAGTCCGCCGCGGACCTGACGGATGACGAAGAAGGCGGAGAGAATCAGGCCCACGACGAAGACGAAGGCCGGCCACGTAGCGATCGAACCGTTAACGCCCAGGCTCACCGGAACTGTGGTCATCGCGGCATCCGGGACGCGGGTGACAAAGTGACCATCCACGAAACCGATGAGCGCGATGAACATACCAATACCCACGCCCATCGCCGCCTTCATGGAGGCCGGGATGGCATCGAAAACGGCCTGGCGGAAGCCAGAGATGGCCAGCAGGACGATGATGATGCCTTCGATGACGACGAGGCCCATCGCCTCGCGCCATTCCAGGCCGTTGAGGGAAACCATCGTCACGGCGACGAAGGTGTTCATACCCAGGCCCGCAGCCATGGCGAATGGGTAACGGGCGATCATGCCGAAGGCGATGGTCATGACGCCGGCCACCAGTGCGGTGGCGGCGGCGACCTGCGGGATGCCCAGGGTGGTACCGGCAGCGTCAGCGGACGTGCCCAGGATGAGAGGGTTGAGGAGGATGATGTAGGCCATCGCGAAGAACGAGACCACGCCGGCGCGGACCTCGGTTCCCACGGTGGATCCGCGTTCGGAAATCTTGAAATAGCGATCGATAGCTGCGTTCATCGTGAGAGAGCGCCCCTTCTATCTAGAGAAATGAAGTTTTACCTGCTAAGGGTGCTCCATCCAGGTACTAAAACGCAAACCCCGCACGCTGCGTCGTTGCTGCGTGCGGGGAGCAAGGCGAGCCTCTTAAAAGATCGGCTTCTCATCATCAAAGGGACGCTCCTGCTCCGATCCCTCCTCACGGATGGTCGTGCCGGAATGCGCACCACAGCCATAGGTGGCGTGCACCACTTTCCCATCCGCCGAGTATTCATTGGCACAGACACCATAATTAGGCATCAGCTCGAGATAGAAAGCACAGGTTTTGCACTGCAGCTGCGCCTGCGCCGCCATCTCCGAATTAGGCCCATACTTCTTGCGCCAGCGCTCTTTGGCTTCCTTGAGGCCTGCCTCGGAAAGCTTCCCTTCATCAAGCCTTTCGTCATCGGGCGCGGGCGGCATGAGGTCGCCCGGGCCAAGGTCCCCTGGGCGCAGGCGCTCGGAATAGGGCACCCACTCGGGTGCTTGGAGGGCCTGGCCGCCGGGAACGAGCGCGACCTCGTTAACGGTCGGTGTGCGCGAGCCCTCCGCGCAGGCGACGACAGCATGCCACTCCCACCCCGGATAGCCCGGCACGTGGGCGTCGAAACGGTGAGTGGCCACGTTGCGGCCTACTCCGGCAACGCCGCGGTGCTTGCCGACGTCCCCCTCACCTACCTCTTCCACAGCCCGGCGCGCCAAGTCGACGGCGGTCGAATCGAGAAGCGGGGAATGCATCTTTTTCTTGCGAGTCACCCTCCCATTATTAATCACGCACCAAGGCATAGTGCACAATGACAGTCATGGCCCTCCCGCACCTCACTCTCGCATCTCGCGCACTCGCTGCAGCTCTCTCCGCCGGCGCTCTCCTCGCACCGCTCACGTCGTGTTCCTCCCAACCCGCAGGCGATCGCGCGGTGTCGCCTGCCTCTTCGGTGTCGTCTGCCTCTTCGACGTCGTCTTCCTCGTCGAAGGGGGACGGTGGGACGTCGCCAAGCGCACGCTCCCCAGAGCGCTTGGGCGTTACCGTCCTGGACACCGTACCCCTGCCGCCCGATACCTTTACCCAGGGCCTGGAGGTTGACCCCGATGGCAACCTGCTGATCGGCACCGGGCTCAACGGCAAGTCCCGCCTGCTGCGCCTCAGCCCGGGTGCAGAGGCCCCGCAAGAGGAAACCTCGCTTGAAAGCTCATTCTTCGGCGAGGGAATCACGCAGACCGACGCCGGCATCTGGCAGCTGACCTGGAAATCCGGGACAGCTTTCCTGCGGGATTCCGCCACCTTCGAGGAACTGGACCGCGCTAGCTATGACGGCGAGGGCTGGGGCCTGTGCAACGCGGGATCCGAACTCATCCTGTCCGACGGCTCCGCCAAGCTGCGTCACCTGGATCCGAAGACCTTCGCAGAGCTCGGCCCGCGCACCGAAGTCACCCTCGACGGCTCCCCCGTGGATAACCTCAACGAGCTTGAGTGCGTCGATGGTGCGGTCTATGCCAACGTCTGGATGAGCGAGGATATCCTGCGCATTGACCCGGAATCCGGCGCTGTCACCGCCGTGATCGATACCGCAAACCTCAACCATTCCCCTTCTACGGATCCCAACGCCGTCCTCAACGGCATTGCCCGAATCCCGGGCACCGACGAGTTTTGGATCACCGGCAAGCTCTGGGATGAGCTGTACCGGGTGCGCTTCGAGTAGGATTCTCAGCCATGGCTACCGTGAAGCAAGCAAGGAAGAAGTCGCTGCTGCAGTTTCTGGTGCTCATCATCGCCGTGGCGGTCATCGTCGTGGCGGTGGTGCTGTTCCAAAAGTGGAGGAATGACCGCCCGGGCCCCGAGCCACAGGACGTCACCATCACGGCTACGGTGGGCTCCGACACCCTTGACGTTGCACCCTATAGCGTCTGCGAGCCTGGCACCGACTGCAAGGAAGGCGAGGTTCCCAACCTCACGGTGGGCCCCGATGACACCCTGAAGTTGGAGATCCCCGAGGCCATCTCTAACCACGAGTGGTCCGTGCTGTCCATCTATGATGACCCGGCCGCCAATGACAGCACCTCTCACGGCGCCAACGAGACCACCTCGCTGGATATCCCCGGCTCTGTGCCGCCGATTGAGGCCTCCACCGGTGAGCGCCCCAAGCTGATGGTGGTGGAGATTTCCACGCTCATGATTGGCCACGATGCCAATGGCGAGGAAACCCCGATGCAGACGGTGTGGTCCCTGTCCACCATGACTGATGAAGAGCTCAAGGAGTCTAAGACTACCGACGAGGCCGAAGCACCCGCAGAGGCCCCTGCAGACAAGTAGCCGCAGTGCGGCGCGCTGCCCACCCTCTACGCGCCTCCACGAACGAAAAGTGCCCTAGCTGCCAAAAGTACGTCTGATTATTGAAAAATCAGCACAACTTTCGTCAGCTAGGGCACTTTTCAGTTACGGGCCTAAGGCTTTAGACCCCTTAGCTATCCAAATCCTTGGCAATAGCGCGCAGGATCTCGGCAACCTGGCGGCCAGTCTTGCGCTCTGGATAGCGTCCTTGGCTCAGCACCGGCTGCACCTGGGTCTCAAGCAATGTCATGACGTCGGAGAGCATGCTCGCCAGCTCTTCCGGTTTGCGGGCCGGGGTGCGGCGGCGCGGGGAATCAAGCACCTTCACGCGCAGCGCCTGCGGGCCACGGCGGCCAGCCGCGAAATCGAATTCGATGCGCTGGCCCTGGTACAGCTCATCAACGCCCTTGGGCAGCACATTGCGACCAACATAAACGTCTTCATCACCAGGATTGCTGACAAAGCCGAAGCCCTTGTCTGCGTCATACCACTTCACTTTGCCGATAGGCATGGCTCTTCACTCACTTTCTTTCCGTGTCTCCTCGTCTAAGAGCTTAGGCGCTGCCAGGCACCAGGCTGATAGGCTCCGCCAGTCTTGGGACGAGGAGGCGCGGCGAAGCGTGATCTGAATTCATGCGCGGCCGCGCGGAGGGACTATCCGTGGAACTTTTAAAGAGATACATTTTAACCCTCCGACTCCCGACAAAGAAACCCACGGTAGATATCACCCCAGCAACCACACCCGTTACATATGTGATGTAGCTAACATATACGGCGCGAACAGGGGAAACGCAGAGGAATCGGCACTTTCGTTACCGTTTTGGGCCATTTAACGTGACTGTTTCGTTATAAACCGCTACTCTCTCCCTCAGGCACTTCGGCCGCCGGCCGTGGAAGTCTCGCCCCAAACACAGTCCGGGCTTCCACACGGCGGCCATACATGATGTGCATGACTATGAACATCAACTGCAAGACACTATGCCGGACTGGGCATCATCTGGGCGCGAGAAAGCAAGAACAACCTAGAGAAGGAATACTTTAATGGGACGCCACTCCGCTAAGAACAAGTCCATCGCCACCAAGTTTGCCGCCTCCACCGTTGCCGTGGGCGCCGCCGCAGCCATCATGGCACCGAACGCTGCCGCTGCACCGGATTCCGATTGGGACCGCCTCGCGCAGTGCGAGTCCGGCGGCAACTGGGCCATCAACACCGGCAACGGTTACCACGGCGGCCTGCAGTTCAACGCTCAGACCTGGCAGGCCTACGGCGGCGGCGAGTTCGCTCCGACCGCTAACCTGGCAACCCGCGAGCAGCAGATCGTTGTTGCTGAGCGCACCCTGGCACAGCAGGGTTGGGGCGCATGGCCGGCTTGCTCCGCAAGCCTGGGCCTGAACTCCGCCCCGACCCCGCGTGATGCAAGCGCAGCCGCAGCCCCGGCCGAGGAGAAGACCGCTCCGGAGGCTCCGGCTGACGCCCCGCAGGCCGTTCAGGAGGCCGCTGAGGAGCCCACCGATGAGCTGGCTTCCGACGCCCTCTACTCCCTCATCCAGGACACCGCCACCCAGTACGGCCTGACGATCCCGGCATCCTTCACCGAGCAGTACAAGGCAAACCGCCACGACTTCAACGCCTTCTACTCCGCCAACCGCCACGTCATCGACCCGCTGGCACAGGTTCTGGCTGCACGCTAAGCAGCGCGCAGCGCCGTGCAAGCACGGCACATCGAGGCAAAACTCTAACTACATAAAAAGAGACTGGATGGTGTCCTCCATCCAGTCTCTTTTGGTTTTGCTTAAACCTTTTCCTCAACGGCAACGTCTTCCTTAGCGCGCGACCTATCGAAGGCCAGCAACACTAGACCGACAACGATCCACAGCCCCAGTGCCCACCACGCATGGACGGCACCATTGCCATCAAAGAAGGACAGTGAACGGACCAAGTGGCCCGTCGCGCCGATGGGCATCCACTGCCCCAGCGTCGACCACCCGGCAGGAAGCAGCCATGGTCCCGTCGCCAGACCCGACAGCGGGTTCGCCAGGAAGATGGTCGCCACAGCACCGATTCCGATGCCCGCGGCCCCCATCACTCCCGCGAGGCCGGCGGTTACCGCAGAAGTCGCAAGGATACCCGCTGCGATGGCCATCCACTCGGCAGCGAAGCTGCCACCGAGGGTTCCATAAACCGAGTGCAGCATCCACGTAGCAATAAGCGCACCCACCAGCGCGATACCAACGAGCACTCCCATCTTGATCCACTTCTTACCACGGAATGCAAAGGTGGCAATGACAGCGGAAATAATGCCACCAAAAGCTAGCGGAAGGCCAAGCAATGCAATGCCGCTTGCCTGCGGGTCCTCCTTCGTCGTCGGTGCCAGCTCCCGCTTCTCCACGGTCATCCCCTGAGCCTCGAGCTGGCTCGCAAGACCGTCAACCATCGCAACGTAGGGAGCACCATTTCCCGCGGCCGTGAAAGCATTCGCGCCCTGAGGAGAGATAGCGAGGCCGCCAACAGCCTCACGCTGTAGCACCGCGTCTCGCACCTCCGCCTCGCCGTGCTTCACGACGATCTCCGGGGCCTCATCCCCAGCCGCGCTCTCAATCTTCTGCGAGATGCCATCGAGCATGGGCTCCGGTACAGAGACCGCAATCGGCACTCCGGCTGGCCCGGATGCAAAGGTGGGCGCCAAGAATGCCCACAGCATGAGACCGATAACGATGGGGATCCCCACGATGGCAGCTATCGATTTCACAGCAACCGATGGCTGCTTTCTTTCCCGACTTTTCACCGCTGACATTACATAGCCTCCAAACGGAACAGGATGTTTCACTTACAAAGTGGAGCATAGTGTTCCGTTTGATATGATGCAAGCCGTGAGACAAGATGCAGCAGAAAACAAGCAAGCCATCGTCGCAGCAGCCAGGCAGCTGCTCATCACCGAGGGACCGGGCGTATCCATGCGCTCAATCGCCAAGAAAGCTGGCGTGGGCGTCGCCACGGTCTCACGCCACTTCCCCGAGCGGCTCTCCCTCATCGTTGCCATCACCAGCGCGGAGGTAGCGAACATCAAGGAAGAGGTGGACAGCCACCTGCAAGGCTTCGACGAGGACCCCGAAGGCACCTGGCGCGATATCATTCATCGCATCGCCGGCCTTAACTTCGCCGCCGTTGTTCAAGCTGCGTTAGCCGAAATGAACACTGCTGCGTTCTCAGACGATGACGCGCAGAAGATCGCTGCCCATCGCACAGCAGAACTGAAATCGATCTACCAACCGATGATCGAACTCGCGCGGCAAGCAGGCCTCTGCCCCGAGTCCCTCACCCCACTCGAACTTCACATCGGCATCGGTCTCATCACCCGCCCGCTGCCCAGAACGCCAGTGAGCACCGACTACCTATCAGGTATACAAGCCCAGCTCATCGATACGCTGCTCGACGGCTTTAAAGCCCAAGCCCGTGCCGACTAGTTCCCGTGCCGACTAGTTGAGGCGCAAGTACATTACAAACACGTATAGCCCCACCGAGGAGAACATTCTCGGAGGGGCTGAAAGCAGGCCAGTCAGGCTCAGCACATTCGCTAAGTGAAGCGCAGATTTCTGCGCGCCAACTTAGCGGTTGATGCGGGTGTACGGGTGTACGTAGTTCAGCTTCTCTGCCGGCATCGGCAGAATCAGATCGTCACCATACGGGCTGGATGCGCCAGCAAACGGTGCAGTGATCTCAGTAATGACGTGCTCGCGGGGGCTGTTCTTCGGCCAAGCCGGGGATACGAAGCCTTTGTTCTCGTTCGACATGCTCCTTATTATTCCAAACCCCGCGGCAAAAAGTAACTTATTCACCCAACGAGGGCCCCATGCCTCCCCCGCCTACTAAGCTTGAGGGCCATTATGACCTCCCCTTCACACCGCGCCCGCGTTACCGAGAGCTACCGCGAGTGGCTCAGCCAGTTGCCTGACAAGGACCTGCGCGCCCTGCTCAGCAACCGCAGTGATGTTCTCTCACCCGCACCGAAGGACTTTGATGCGTTGGCCTCGCGCCTGACACTTCCGATGCACGTCGCGGATGCCTTAGCGGCAAGCAATGCCGAGCAACTAGCTACTTTGGAGGACATCGCACAACGCGGCGGCGAAATAGCCATGGTGGAAGACACCAACCCTGCAATCACGAAGCAGCTCAAGGAGCGCGGTCTCGTCTTTGGTGACGCCCCACAGGTGCGCATCGTCACCGCCGTGATGGGCTCACTTCCCACCGGCTGGTCGTTGCGCAACCAAGTAGAGTTCGATGAGAAGGATCTAGCCGCGCTTGCCCCCGAGGAGCGCCGAGTCCTTGATGCTTTAAGCAAAAGCGACGGCATGGGCTATACCACCGACACCGAGCCGGACATCAACTCCGAGGATCCCGCCAAGCGCCTGCTGGCCAAAGGTTTTCTGGAGCGTATCAACGCGCACTCTGTGCGCTTGCCGCACTCGCTCGCCCGCCTGCTGGCTGGTGATACCACCCCGCCCATTCCCACCACCCCCTCGGGGCGCGCGGGCACCCCGGAGCCGGATGCCAGGGCTGACGACGCCGGTGCCGCAGCTGGCCTCGAAGCCGTGCGTGGCATGGAAAGGCTCCTCGAGTTGCTCGGCAGTCATCCGGTAACTCTGCTCAAGGATTCTTCGGTCGGCGTTCGCCCACTCAACCAGCTGGCCAAGGATCTCGCTCTGGAAAAGGAGGAGGTCGCGCGGCTCATCTGCTTGGGCCACCACGCTAGGCTTCTCCACCGGGGTGAGCCGGATGGCTTAGAGGGCCACTTCCTCGCGCCTACCACCGGCTCCCAGGACTGGCTCGAGGCCGACCTCGGGGAGAAGTGGCGCATTCTTCTCGACGCCTGGCGTACCTCCCCCTGGGCCAGCTGGGCTGAGACCCGGGTGCTCGCGGAGGATAGCCTCGTGCGCCGCCTGCCGCGCTTCCGCGCTTTCGTTCTCGGCGTCTATGCACACTCCGCAGTCGCGCTGAATGACGATGAGTTCTGGGAAGAGTTGCGCTTTCGATCCCCACTCTTTGCCAGCCACACGCGCACGGTGACCATTGAGCAACTGCGCGCCGAAGCCGAATGGATCGGTGCTATAGCGCTGGGCAAGGCTACCCGCGTGCTGGGTGATTCCGCCGCAGCCGCCACACTCGTCCCCGAAACGGTCAGCGAATTCATCATCCAGCAAGACCTCACCGTCCTCGTGCCCGGCCCCCTTGAGCCAGACACGCACCGCACCCTCGCCTCCCTGGCGGACCTCGAATCCCCAGGCTTGGCCAGCGTGTACCGCATCAGCGAGTCCACCATTCGCCGTGGCATGGACCAGGGTCTGACCGCCCAGGAAATGACCGACTTTTTGGAAACGCATTGCCCGACGGGCGTGCCGCAGGCGTTGGGGTTTGCCATCGGGGACGTCGCCAAGCGCCATGGCACCCTCCGCAGCGGGCCAGCGCTCTCGTACCTTCGCAGCGAGGACCCCGCGCTGCTGGAGCTTGCCGTCGCATCCGTTCCCGGTCTGCGCCTGCTCGCGCCCACCGTCGCGGTATCGCAGCTGCGCGTGGGCGAGTTGCTGGAGAAGCTGCGAGCGAAGGGCCTATCCCCCACCCCGGAGGATGAATCCGGCGCTTCCCTTACCGTCGCCCCCGAGCCCTACCTTTTGCCCACGCCCCGCACGAAGCCGCGCAAGCGCGAGCCCGCCTCGGTGGAGCAGGCGCTTCAGGCTTTGCAGAAGTCAGCGCAGGATCCGAGCCAACACCAGGAGGAGGAGCCAGATCCGCTCACTCTGGCCCGCGCCGCCGCGCGCTTCCACGCCGATATCGTGATTTCCTATGCCGATAAAAGCGGCGATCTCCGCACCGTAACCGTGAAGCCATTATCAGTAGAGGGCGGCTACATTGATGCTCTAGGCACCGCAGGAAAGCCCGTGCGTTTCCCGGTTCACCGCATTTCCTCCGTCCGCTTCGCCGACAGGGATTAAGTCCCTCCCTGACGCACAGAGTAGAAAGGCCCCATCATGCCCGGACCGCTCATCGTCCAATCGGACAAGACCGTCCTCCTCGAGGTGGATCACCCCCAAGCCAACGAAGCTCGCGCAGCACTCGCGCCTTTTGCTGAGCTGGAGCGCGCGCCCGAGCACATTCACACCTATCGCATCACCCCGCTAGCCCTGTGGAATGCGCGCGCCGCCGGGCACGATGCCGAGCAAGTCGTGGACGTACTGGAGAACTACTCCCGCTTCCCGGTGCCGCAGGCGCTGCTGATCGACGTCGCCGAGACCATGTCGCGCTACGGCCGCGTGCGATTGTTGGCGCATCCGGCCCACGGCCTCATTCTCGAATCGGACGAGCCTGTCATCCTGGAGGAGCTCACGCGCACCAAGAAGGTCAGCGAACTTCTGGGCCCGCGCATTGATGACAGCACCATCGCCGTGCCGCCCTCCGCACGCGGGCGGCTCAAACAAGAGCTGCTCAAAGCCAGCTGGCCCGCCGATGACCGCGCAGGCTACGTCGACGGCGAATCCCACCCCATCGCACTGAGCACCGAGGAGGTGGACTGGCAGCTTCGCGATTATCAGCAGTATGCCGCCGAATCCTTCTGGTCTGGCGGCTCCGGCATCGTGGTCCTGCCCTGTGGCGCGGGCAAGACCATCGTGGGTGCTGCCGCCATGGCCAAAGCCCAGGCCACCACGCTCATCCTGGTGACCAACACCGTGGCCGGGCGCCAATGGCGCGATGAACTACTGCGCCGCACCAGCCTCACACCGGAGGAAATCGGTGAGTACTCGGGTGAGAAGAAAGAAATCAAGCCGATCACCATCGCCACCTACCAGGTGGTCACCCGCAAGACCAAGGGCGAGTACCGCGCGCTCGAGCTCTTCGATTCCCACGACTGGGGCCTCATCATCTACGACGAAGTGCACCTCCTGCCCGCCCCGGTCTTCCGCATGACCTCCGACCTCCAATCGCGCCGCCGCTTAGGACTGACCGCCACACTCATCCGCGAGGACGGCCGCGAAGGCGATGTCTTTTCGCTCATCGGTCCCAAGCGCTATGACGCGCCGTGGAAGGAACTGGAATCCGCCGGCTACATCGCCACCGCGGACTGCATCGAGGTGCGCGTGGATATGACGCAGGAGGAGCGCCTGCTCTATGCCACGGCACAGGCGCGGGAGACGTACAGGATTGCGGCGTCGGCAAGCGCTAAGCTGCGGGCCGTCGACAAGCTGCTAAAGAAGCATGCAGGTCAGCAGGCGCTCATCATCGGCGCCTACGTGGACCAGCTGGAGGAGCTCGGTGAGCACCTAGGCGCGCCCGTCATCGACGGCAAGACCTCCACCGCCAAACGCGAAAAGCTCTTCCAGCAATTCCGCGAAGGCGAGCTTCCTACCCTGGTGGTCTCCAAAGTCGCGAACTTCTCCATCGATCTCCCCGAAGCCGCCCTGGCCATCCAGGTTTCCGGCACCTTCGGCTCCCGTCAGGAGGAGGCCCAGCGTTTGGGCCGCCTGCTGCGTCCTAAGAAGGATGGTCAGGAAGCAACCTTCTACACGTTGGTGGCGCGCGAATCGATCGACGCGGAATATGCTATGCACCGACAGCGGTTTTTGGCCGAGCAAGGTTATGCCTACCGGCTGGTGGACGAAGTAGACTTGTGAGCTGATGAAGATTTTCAAGTTTGACGTCAACGAAGACTTTGCCAAGAAGAACAACGAGCTCCTGCGGGATTCCTCGCGCCTGCGCAATTCCGGCCTCATCATGGGCTTGGTTCTTATCCTCGGTGCCCTCGCCGTTTACTTCGGCATGGATGCCGTCTGGCGCATCACGCTGGCCGTCGGCATGGTGCTCTTCGGAATCTTTTGCGCCATTGTTGGCATCATGGCCTCAAGCAAGGTCGGCACGGCACAAAAGCTCTATGACTCTTATCCGCTTGCCCCGGCCGTGGTAGCGGAGGTCAACGAGCGCGACATGGTCCTCATGGCCTTGGTGAACACCAATGTTGACCCGAAGGCGCCGCCGCGGTGGGGCGCATGCCTGCGCACGGTCACGAGCATTCCAGGCATCAAGCGCACCGTGGGAACTAAGGTCCCGGTGGCCGCTGTCTCCGGCCAGCGCAGCAGCAGCGATAAAGACCATTGGCAGCAGATCACCCCGATGCCGATTGCCTGGGGCACCCCGGATGCGGAAACCGTGACGATTGCCCGCAAGTCCATTCCGGAGGATCAGTGGCAGCGCCTCGAGCGCGCACGCAAGCGTCTTTCTGATGTCAAGGCTACGAAATACGATCTGTTGGTGCTTTAAATGACTGTTCACAGGCTTGAAGAATTTGGCGAAACCATCTTCGCCACCATGACCGCTCTCGCTGTGGAGAATGACGCGGTGAACTTGGGCCAGGGTTTCCCCGATAGCGATGGCCCACGGCGCATGCTGGAGATTGCCCAGGAGAATATCGCCGGCGGAAACAACCAATACGCTCCCCTACGCGGGGTCCCAGAACTGGTCGACGCCATCGCGGAGACCTACTCTGTGCCGCAAGATCACGTCGTGGTCACCGCGGGTGCCACCGAAGCGATCACCGCCACGGTCCTAGGCCTCGTGGAGCCCGGCCAGGAGGTCATCGTCCTCGAGCCTTATTACGACGCCTACATCGCCGCCATCGCGCTTGCCGACGCCACCCGCATCCCCGTCCCCCTCAAAGAATCCGGCAACAGCTGGGACATCGACGTTGCTGCGGTACGGGAGGCCGTGACCGATAAGACCGCCATGGTCATCATCAATACCCCGCACAACCCAACCGGTTCGGTCTTCTCCCGCGAGGCACTCACCGAGCTTGCCGAACTCTGCGTGGGGAAGGACCTCCTCGTGTTGGCCGATGAAGTCTATGAGAACCTCACCTTCGGCACCGCCGAGCACGTCAGCATCGCCTCCCTGCCGGGGATGGCCTCACGCACCGTCACGGTGTCTTCTGCCGCCAAGTCCTTCAACTGCACTGGGTGGAAGACCGGCTGGGCCATTGCGGAGCCTAAGCTTCTCGACGGCGTCATCAAAGCCAAGCAATTCACCACCTTCGTCTCCACCACGCCCTTCCAGCCGGCCGTGGCGCATGCCCTGCGCTATGAACAAGAATGGCTGGACGGCATGGTGTCTGAGCTTGCAGAGTGCCGCGGTATCCTAGTGGAAGGCCTAGAAAAATTGGGCTTCCACGTCCACGACACCGGCGGCACCTACTACTTGGTTGCCGATGTCTCCCCCACCGGAATGACCGGCGTGGACTTCTGCATGCAGCTGCCCGCAACAAAGGGCGTGGCAGCCATCCCGCTGGCCGCCTTCACGGACAACCCAGAGCCGTGGAAGTCCAAGGTTCGCTTTGCCTTCTGCAAGCGTCCCGAGGTCATTCGCGAAGCCGTGCGGCGTCTAACTGCAGAGTCCTAAGAATTCAGGCTCCTAAGCTTGCCCCTTCTGTCCTGCACATTCTTGTCTTTAACGGCTTTCAGCCCCCTACATTCCGTTCTGGCCTTTAGGAGAACCGGGTTCTACAATCAGCGCGAGTCCCGAAGCAAGGTCTGCCAGCAACTGCTTCGACGAGTCCACAGGAGCATTGAGGTAGTCGATCGTCAGCCCGTTGACCAGTGCAGTGACAAGACGAGCACCTTGCTCAGGCGACAGCCCTCGGGCCAATTTTCCGAAACGTTGCGCTGCTTCGAGACCTTCAGAAACGCGCGCCCGAAACTTCGTCACCTCGGCGTCGTATAAGTCAGCCAGCCATTCACGCGTCGAGGCAGCAGCTCCCACTATGACCCACACAGCGGAATCCTCGCGCTGGACAGGTCCAATTGGCAAAAGTTCAGCAAGACGACTGTGGAAGGCCGCGTGAAAATCCGTCGCATCGGTTTGTGTAAGGGCCCGCGACTCCTGACGCTGCAACGACCTGACAAAAGCTTTCGCGATGATGTCGTCCCGTTTACCCATCTGGTACTGGACAGTCCCAGGTGCGACGCCAGCTTCAGTGGCGACATTGCGCACGCTCAGGGCATCGAGGCCCTGGCTGACCATCACTCGAATAGCAGCATCAGCGATCATTGCGGCGGTGCCGGTGATGGGTGTGTTGCGATCAACGGACATGGAGCTCCAATCTTGCGTAGCTCAGATGCGATGAGCCATTCATAAGTGTAGTTGCACTCGCGCATTGCGCCTCGTACAATCGTACCAAGCCCGCGATTAATACGAACGTACGACGCTGGATTGAGGCCTCTTGCGAATCTAAGGTCAAACTCCCCGCAAACACCCGACTACTGGAGAATTCCATGTCAGACTTCCTTCCCCTTGCTGGCCTTGCACTCGTAGATAGTTTGAGTGCAGGAACCCTTGTCATTCCTATTGCACTGATTGTTATGTGGCGACGAGTACGTTTAGGCCTATTGGGCACCTATCTCGCTACGATCGCCACGGCCTACTGCGGCCTTGGTATTGCGCTTCTATTAGGGTTCGATGCAGCAGTATCGAGACTTTCTGGCGTAAGCGAGACTGATTGGTTCCGGTGGGTGACTCTTGTACTGGGCGCGGGGCTTTTCATCTTCGGTGCGTTCTCACCAAACCCAAAAAAGCCCGCAGCCGCGCAGACCGCCGGCCCAGAAGTACCAAAGAGTCGGGCTTCTCGCCTTGCACGGGGCGCGTCACTGAGTGCGACCGGCATGGTGGGGCTTGCGCTAGGTGCTGCCGTCGTCGAGGCTGCGACGATGTTGCCTTACCTGGGCGCAATGGGAATTATCCAGTCTATGTCTTTCGGGTTTAGCGGCAAGGTCGCGCTTATTGCGGGGTACTGCATCATCATGGTCCTACCGGCAACTCTTATGGCTGCCATTGCAGGCGCAGCGGGGCCGGCTATCTTTCCTCGTCTGGAGCGCGCCATCCGTCGGCTGGAGTATGAAGCGAAAGTGACGTTGCTGTGGATCGCGGCAATTGTGGGAGTCTACATGGCGGCATCGAGTGCACAAGGGCTCGGATTGATCGGTTGAGTGCCGGGCTGAACGTTGAGCGATAGCGCCGATTGAAGAGCCCCTTCCTGCAGAGCTAGCCCCCCGACCCGTCATAACGGCGGCCGAGAGCTACGTCTTCTTCATCCCCTATCCGATGCCTACCAAGGCGGCAACAGTTGGGAGAAAGAAGAAAATCAGCGCGCCGCCGATTATGTCGAAGCTGACGCCTGTGCGGATCATACGCGCGATGGAAACGCAGCCGGAGCCGTAAACGATGGCATTTTGCCGCGTGGAAATTGGAAGCATAAAGCCAAAGGATGCGCCGAAGGAAGCGGCCATCGCCGGATAACAGGGTCCACTCCCGCAGCCATGGCGAGTGGAACAACAATCGGCACAGTGACAGCCGCCGCGGTATTACTTGTGGTCTCAGAGATGAGGATGGCCAGCAACACCGCCATGGCAGTGATGACCAAGGCACTAGATACGCCCAACATATTGTTGAGTCCGGAACCGATAGTTTCTGCTAGACCGGAGCTGCCCAGCATAGCGCCGAAGATCATGCCGCAACCAAACAATATGATGGTGCCCCAGTCAATCTTGGCCGCATCTGACCAGTCCAGGGTGTACTGCAGCTTCTTGGATTCAACGGGCAGCGAGCCCATATGACTACTTGTTCAAGCCGGTGAGAATCCAAGCACTACCCGGACTATCCAGAGAAAAACTGAGAGCCACTGTCGTTGACTCCATGATTAAAGAAGACGGACTTGATGGAGAACACAGATCAAGAGCCTGTCGAGAGAACTTCACCCATTTCTCGCTGTCGCCCTTTCCTCTAAGAAAGAGGAAGTTTTCATGATCCGAGAAGCCGTGTTCTGGAACAGGGGGATCATCAGCCATAAGTGTTTCTTTGACTGTTTGATACGGAGTGTATGGGCACACGAGCGAAAACTCAGTCCACTCTGGTCCGTAGAGTTCCTCCAGTGTGATGGACTCAGTAACGGGGGTTTCATGTCCCGATCGTCCTACGGACGCGAGATGAGAAGCCAATGGGTCATCAAAACTACAAGAGGAGAGTAATAGGGAAACAATACTAGTGAGCCCTATCTGCGCCATCATGCGTCTCATTAACATAACCCCCTTCTCCTAGGAAAGTGTAGATAGCAGTCCAATTCTAGCCCAGAGGGCGCACTGGTTCAGAGCAGAAGCTTCGTCGCCACTACTTGCGAAAGCAGATCCAAGAAATCGACCTTGGGCATTGTTATACAAGTCCACGTTGGTCTCATCCGCTGGCCCCTGAGCGACAGTTTCGTGGTTAGTAGCAATGCGTTCAGCTGCACCTGCACCGATTCTCATCGTCATCAGGGCATTCCACAAGCAGTGCCGAAAAGCATCGCCCTTTCCATTGCGGAGTGATGTGGCGCCAGGAAACCGGTTCTGCGCTTCCATACTCGCGGTTGTGGCTGCCTGATTGGCGATGCCGCATGATACTACGTCGACCAGCGCGATGCAGGACTGAGGTTACCCTCGTTTAGTGGACACCCTATTTGTACGGATCTTGTGTCCGTAAGAGAGGATGTTCATTGTGAGTCAACAGCGCAAGAAGTTCACGCCG
>QWCQ01000546.1_pt1 | contig 32867 bp, 29 predicted proteins | sample 1972701 | NCBI WGS metagenome assembly QWCQ01 (sample SAMN09866704, study PRJNA288562) | Human gut metagenome isolate pre4_stool, whole genome shotgun sequencing... | reverse complement strand
CACGATGAACACCCTTGCTCTTGGCTATGTAATTCCCGCTATTAGGGCTTACTCGGGACTTCCACCCATTAGATAATGCTCATGCCGAGCGTACAAATCAGAAAGCGACAAGACTCCATGAGTCCCTGTACACTTTCTGCCAACTTAGTCTCATCTTCTGGGTCAATGGCAATATAGGTAGCAACATTGGCATTTCCCTCGTTCAAGTCAATAGGCACTTCTGATTCAATCGGAATCACCTGCCATGGCATAGTGTACTCTGATACATCGGCAGGCTTAGGTCCGAGCGAACTATTCCAACGCTCATTCCAATACTCGCGCCAATATTCTCTATCGAATCGAAAACATTGATCACCAGTATGAATATAAACTTTGGATGATATACCAAATACCGACTTAAATCCAATGCCCTTGTAGCCTATTTTCTTCGCATTTCGAACCTTTTCACCCTTGCGGCCAACGAAACAGAGACCTTCAACATCTTCATTTGTAAAAGGGTCGCCATTGTGCATAAAGACGAGGTATCCACCCTGTAGGCTGATTGAGATGTCTAGACAATCATTACCACTGTGAGCATCCACTGCATTCTGAAGGAGTTCGAATATAAATCGTTCTCCTTCTGTATAGATGCCAGAGGATAGTTTTTCCAAACTATTTTCTTGCATAGTAGCCTGGTCTGGGTCATTATAGTTGCTTCTTTTCTTGAATAATTCTTGAATAAATGTCATGTTTATTGTTTCTGGAATTGGTATTTGTTATATAATCACGATTCTCTACAACATTGGTAGGAGTTAATGTTATTCATAAAAGGCATTTACCTTCTACTTCACATTTACCGACCTCCCACACCACCGTACGTGCCGTTCGGCATACGGCGGTTTCGTGCTTTTACACCTCACGTGTGTGTCAAGTTGTTTTCAGCCATCCCTTCGAGATACGTCACTTCTATTCTATTGTCAGATACCGTCCTATCGTGTGAATAAAGAGTTCCTTTTCGGATATCTGACTACAAAAGATTCTCAAGGTAGCAGTCATTGACTATCGCACTGCACAATTCAGTCCTTCCCTATAGGCAACCCGTGCCTTGGGTACTATGACCTCTGCTGACTTCTCACGACAAGCTTTACTCGGTCATGGTACATTGAATAAACCATCTTCACCATGCGTCCGTGAGACCTCCTCGGATAAGAACATTATCTTTCCATCTTATACCTACTTCTATTTTTCGCTAAGGTCAAGGAAACTCCACCAATCACTCCGAATAGCTATCGGGATTTGGTCTGTGTAGCAGCCTTACTCACGGCCATATCCCTTATATGAAGTTTCTGTACGTTAGGTCAGATGTTTGCCGCCGGCTTCCTTCAAGATTTCACCTCACGATGAACACCCTTGCGCTTGGCTATGTAATTCCTGCTATTAGGGCTTACTCGGGAGTTTCACCCGTTAGATAACCCTCATACCGAACATACTCATAGAAGTAACTTTTAATAGTCTATGTAAAATTATTTAGACATAAGTTATATGCTGAGCTCTTGTCTTTTCTCGTAACCTCTCTTCAAACATATAATGCCCAATACGACATTTCATATATGCTTCTGCTAGAATAATTGATATGGCATACGAACTCGACTCTCCTCTATCTGTCGCACAATTTTAAGTTACTGTTCATCTGTATTTATTCTTGGTTCTTTGCTCATTCTTGTGTACAAAAATACACATTTAAGAGCGTTTCCCCAAGCAAAATCGAAACTAATTGATTGTAAGTAGTAAGAACTTGTGTTTCTATCTTTTGTACTAAAAACAGAACCTTTGCATCACAAGAAAAATTGTCTTTTTGAAGCAATCCAAAATAAAGAATATAAAAACACCTTTTATCAAGTCGTTACCCTTTTGTCCTTTATTCTATCTTAGTTTCCTGTTTATCCGAAAGATATAAACTTCTCGAATCTTTAGCGTACAAAGATTGTCATCCCTGCATGAAGCGTTGTCTGTCTACTACGAAGCGGAGATGCTCACATTCGCCAATCACCTCGCCATTATCCTTTGCGACAACATGGAATGAGAGTTTGCGGCGGTCAATCTTTGTCAAAGTGGCCGTGGCTTCCACCATCGCCCCCACCTTACTCGGTTTGAGATGCGACGAGCTGATATGCCCACCCACCGTGGTTTGCCCTTCTTCCAATTCATTGGCCACCGCCAGCATGGCAGCGTTCTCCATCAAGGCCAGCATGGCAGGTGTGGCCAACACAGGCAAATCGCCCGAGCCAATGACTTGTGCGGTTTGAGCTTCGCTGACGGTCAACCGGCTGGTATGGGTCAATCCTTCTTTTAACATCATTATGGTTTTTTAAATTCAACATTCACTTCTACCATGGCGGGGAACATGTACGCCCAATCGTTACGCTGGGTGAGCGTTTGCTGCATGGTCGATTCCTTGCGCCTCACACGTCCACGAAACAACAATCGCTTGCCATATTTAATGGTTACTGCTTTATCCAAATCAACCAAGTCGTCATTGAGATAGATGGTAAGCGAGGAGTAATCGCATTCGATGATGTCCACCTGATTACCATGAATGGACGCGCGCACCATCTTGCCTGACGCCAACTCTTGCTTGGGTGCGCCCAACCAATAGAAATAAGGTTTTACTACTTCAGCCTGTTGCCACACGATTTGCTTGGGATAAGGGTTGCGGCGGAATTGCTGCATCCATGGCACCGCAGCCGAATCAACCCGATTCATCCAATGTCCCGCACCTTTTATAATATGTGTTTGATGAACGTACCCTGTAGGATCGTGCTGCTGCAGCGAGTCCATTTGCAATCCCCGCTGTGCTGCCAGCGTATTACGATTGTAGGCAGCATCGTGTTCACCACACCAAATCATGAAAGGCAAGTTGCGAAGATTCAGCAAAGACACGTCGCCAGGATGGCCCGCCATCATCGAAGCCGCCGCCCACGAGTCGGCCATGCGTGGGGCCATGCGCCACACACCATCGCCCCCTGCCGAGTAACCCATGAGGTACACCTTGTCGGGATTAACGCCCTCGAAAGCCACGCACATCTGGATGAGTTGTTCGTAAAGTGGGTCGATACCTTCATGACACCACATGTTCCACAAATTCCATGGCGCACGAGGTGCCACATAAACAGCCTGCTGGGGACGATAAAGGTGTTTTTGGTTCTCCCACTGCTGGTCGTTCACCGCTTGTGTCGTTCCACCTCCCCCATGAAGCGAGATGAACAAGCTATAGCCATCTTCTGGTTTATCACCGTAGACCGTCCACCACAGCGGCATAGACACCCCATTATGTGTCAGCGTACGAGCCCTGTAATACAGCCCCAAACGTGCTCGGGTAGTTTTCATCCATTCCTTCTTAAGTCGCTCACCAATGATAGGCACTTCAGCTTTAGCGATAAATCGCTCGCGCATGGCTCGTTTGGTGTGCGAGAAAGCGGGCAGAAACAGCACGAGCGCAAGCAGCAGAGTGGCTCCCCATCGATAGGTTTGTTTATTCATCATTGTCAATTATTTGCTTGGTTGCCAGGCAAAGATAGCATTATTCTTCGACATCCTCTTCCTTGAAAGCACATTTTTCTCACTAACCAACATCTGCCCCGGCCAAGGCAGTTGCGGTTTTACCAGAGCTTTTTCGTAAACAAGAGCAGATGATACCCTCCACTTCTTCTCTGTTAATAAGTGTATATAAATGTTGGTTTTGGCAAGAATCGTTTTGTTTTTATGCAAAATTCATTATATTTGCAGGTAGCAGTGAATAATCTTACAAACGATGAAGTTAAAAGAAGATAGAATAGAAACCATCAAGATGCTCATCTCGAGCAAGGAGATAGGCAGTCAGAAAGAGCTGCTCGACGAACTGAAAAAAGAAGGTTTCGAGCTGACACAGGCCACCTTGAGCCGTGACCTGAAGCAGTTGAAGGTAGCCAAAGCGGCCAGCATGAATGGCAAATATGTGTACGTTCTACCCAACGAAACCATGTACCGCCGGGTGCACAAGCCCGTTTCGGCACGCGAAATGATGCGCACGCCCGGGTTCCTGTCTATCAATTTCTCTGGAAACATCGGCGTCATCAAGACCCGCCCAGGCTATGCCAGCAGCATCGCGTACAACCTGGACAACAGCGACATCCCGGAAATCTTGGGAACCATCGCTGGCGACGATACCATCTTCATCGTCATCAAGGCTGGCGTGAGCGAATACGAGATAACAGACTTGCTCAACGAGCTGCTGTTAAATATGTAATGAACCATCAACGCATGACGGGATTGCATGCAACTTTTACGGCCTCGGCAGCGTCTAACATACAATTAAACCCAAAAGAAAAAATGTCATGAAGAAGAAATTAACCTTATCCAGCAACAAGATGATCGGAGGAGTTTGCGGCGGATTGGCCGAGTATTTTGATGTAGACCCAACCATTTTTCGCGTACTCTATGCCATCGCAACGGTGTTCACCGCTTTCAGTGGTGTGATACTTTACCTCGTTTTGTGGATGATTATTCCCAAGAAATAACCAGTAACGAGAGTTGTTTCATGGCTTACATAGCTTCACGGGATGCAATTTTACCTGCATCTCGCGCATGCTTTAGTGTGCATACCAGAGCGAGCTGAAACCTCATAACGCCCATACGCTGACGGTGAAAGGCTTACTGGCTGCTTGACGACAGCAACCGATTGATGGCCAAAACCGCTCGATAGTTCAGTCGTGTAGCTCGCTACACTCCTTCACTCTCTTGCATTTTGACCTCAAAAATAAGCTCAAAATCTAACAAAGCTAATTTATAGAACCAGCCATACGTTTTACGTTAAATGATGAAAATAAATAACCGATTGTAACATATTTTTCGTAATTTTGTACGCAGAAAGTTCGCCGTCGTTCATCCGTCGCGCAAGCTTTCTGTGAAGTAATATACGCTGTTTTAGTCTGCAAAATCATCTGATGCACTCGCTAAAATAGCTTATTTTATGCCCGTGACCGTAGGTTTTCCTACAAAGATGTCACAATTATCCATGAAGTACTGTAGGGTGCAACTCATCCTGGTATCTGTCTCTGGGCGTTTGTTTGACTCAGTGACAAATGTAACATGTGCTTCCAAGACAGTTTGCCGCGAGGCTTGAACAGAAATAAAAACAATGGAAAGACAAAAAACATTTAAATTCAAGACAGCTTTTGATCGCAAAGTAGCCATTCCTGGTTTGTCAGTATTAATTCTCCTATCTATTTATTGCGGGCTTTTTCCGACCCAAGCCGAATCCGTTTTAAATACGGTTCAGACCTACGTTTACCAAAACATGAGTTGGGTTTACGTGCTGCTAATCACCTTCTTCATGGTGTTTCTGGTGCTTTTGGCGTGCAGCAAGGCCGGCAACATCCGATTGGGCGCAGACAATTCGGAACCACAATATGGCTTTTTCTCCTGGATTTCAATGCTTTTTGCGGCCGGCATGGGCATTGGATTGATGTATTATGGCGTGGCCGAACCGATGACTCATTATGTAGCACCAGCGTTGGCCGACTCCGCGATTCCGGCAAAAGAGGCCCAGTTACACACTTTTTTTCACTGGGGGCTGCACGCTTGGGGTGTTTATGCCATCGTGGGTCTGGTGCTGGCCTATTTCTCTTATCGTTATAAATTGCCCTTGGCCATTCGCAGTGGTTTATATCCCTTGTTGAAAGATAGAATCAATGGACCCGTAGGCGACGTCGTGGATATCTTCGCTTTGGTGAGTACCTTCTTCGGTATTGCCACCTCTTTAGGCTTGGGAGCCATGCAGCTCAACGCCGGACTGAGTTATTTGGGACTGGTAGAAGAGCAAAGTTTTACCTGGCAAGTTGCATTGGTCATCGCGGTGACCAGCATAGCCATTTGTTCTACACTGTTGGGTATGAACAAAGGTGTGAAGCGATTGAGCGAGCTTAATTTAGCGTTAGCGGTATTGCTGCTAATCTTTGTCCTGGCACTAGGCCCCACCATCTTCTTGTTGAGCGCATTCAGTGAAGGTGTTGGGCATTATTTCAGCCAGTTTGTCAACCTCACCTTCAACACCTTTGCCTTTGAGCCACAACGCCAACAGTGGTTCACCGACTGGACAGTGATGTTCTGGGCGTGGTGGATTTCCTGGTCGCCTTTCGTAGGTTTGTTTATTGCTCGCATCTCAAAAGGGCGCACCATTCGTGAATACATCCTGGGCGTGTTGTTGGTTCCGTCCTTACTTATCTTTGTGTGGATGACGGTTTTTGGCAACGGAGCCATCTGGTTTGACCAAAATACCGCAAACGGAGCGTTGTCTGCTCTGGCCAATTATCCTGACGTACTGCTGTTCAAGTTCCTGGAACAGTTCCCCATGTCTCAATTTCTTTGTGGACTGGCTCTTATGATGATTGCCGTGTTCTTTGTAACATCCTGCGATTCTGGCATCCTGGTAATGAACAGCATTTCCACCAAGAACAGGCCCAATTCGCCCCGTTGGCAGAACGTATTCTGGGGTGCCCTGCTCTGCTTACTATCCTTGTTGCTGCTGCGCACGGGCGGTTTGAAGGCTTTACAAACCATGACCTTAATCTCGGCCTTACCTTTTGGCATTGTCATCGCCCTGTTGTGCTTTTGCTTGGTCAAGGCTTTGAGGCTGGACAACCTGTATCACTCGACGAAACTTCCCTATGGTAGTCGCAACTGGGACGGTGAACATTGGGAGCAACGATTGGATCAAATCTTAACCTATTCGCAGAAAAAAGATGTTAAACGGTTCATGGCCGAGAAGGTTCGGCCAGCCTTTGAAGAGATTCTGGCGGCATTGGAGCCGAAAGGAATCCATGCCGAGATACGCGGCGAGCAGGAGGGTAAGATGAGGATTGAACTGATGATTCCGCACAACAAGATGAACAATTTTGTTTATGGAGTGATGCCCGAGCGACAAAGCATCTCCGACTACTTCATCGATGACGAGAACACGCCCAACATTGACACGATTGATCTGTACGTGCCAGTAACTTATTACAATGATGGTAGGCGCGGCAATGACATTCAATACCTGACGAAGGAAGAAATCATCGCAGATGTACTGCGCGAATACGAACGCTTTAGCAGCATCATTCGCAACGAACAGAATGAACTATTGGTGATAGACCGCGACCATTTGAAGTAATCACTCAAGGCTTGCACCGAACGCATTTCCGTACAACGGCGCACCAACAAGCCGACAGACGGCATTGAACCAACTTAAAAAGGGTACCACGGAGGTGCCCTTTTTTGTTTTTTCTAAAAATAAACTTCCTATTCGGAATTTTTTATCTACATTTGTAACGTATTGATGAAGGGGACAACATGAGGATGTTACCCCGTCATTCATAAGAAGTACGAACCATGATGAGTGATTTGCTTTTGATATTAGCCATGCCCCTCGCAGGAACTGTGTTGGGCGCATCGTTTGTTTTCTTCATGAAAGACCAAATGTCAGCAGTGGTTCAGAAAGCATTGTTAGGCTTTGCGTCGGGCGTCATGGTGGCTGCCTCGATCTGGTCGCTGCTCATTCCCAGCATGGAACAATGGGCCGACATGGGCAAGTGGCAGGTATTACCGGCTGCGGTAGGCTTTGCGATAGGCATCGGATTCTTGTTGCTGCTCGACCATATCACGCCCCACTTGCACCTGGGGAGCACCGAACCCGAAGGGCCACGGGCGCATTTAAGTCGCACCACCATGCTCATCTTAGCCGTCACGATACACAACTTCCCCGAAGGAATGGCCGTGGGCGTGGTGGTTGCCGGTATGCTGCAAGGTGACGTAGGCATATCCGTGGGGGCTGCCATGACACTGTCACTGGGCATTGCCATCCAGAACATTCCGGAAGGAGCCATCATATCCATGCCCCTGAAATCTGAAGGTAAAAGCAAATGGCGCTCGTTTACCATGGGTGCGCTGAGTGGAGTTGTTGAACCGATAGGCTCAGTTTTGGTCATCTTATTGGCCGCCTTGCTCACGCCCACGCTGCCTTTCATGTTGTCGTTTGCCGCTGGTGCCATGTTCTATGTAGTGATAGAAGAGTTGATACCCGAGGCCTCACAGGGCGAGCACAGTGACTGGAGCACCATCGGTTTTGCCATTGGCTTTCTCATCATGATGACACTGGATGTGGTGCTGGGCTAAAATTTACTTTGAACTTTGAACTTTGAACTTTATGATTAGTAAAGAAGCTAACAACTAGTCAACTCGTGAACTCGTGAACTTATATAACTATAAAACATGACACCACAAGAAAAAACAATATTAGAAGAACGAATCGTGGATGTACTCAAAACAGTGTACGACCCAGAGATACCAGTCAACATCTTCGACCTCGGTATGATTTACAAGGTGGACGTGCAAGACGACCATACGGTAGAGATGGACATGACCTTCACCGCACCCAACTGCCCTGCGGCCGACTTCATCCTGGAGGATGTAAGAAGCAAGGTAGAGAGCCTCGAAGGCATCAAGGCCTGTAACGTGAACTTGGTCTTCGAACCAGCATGGGACCAGAGCATGATGAGCGAGGAGGCAAGGGTAGAGTTAGGATTTGACTAAAGAATGGCAGTGCCTCCCATTCAAAGCCCTCCACCCATAGAAAGGAGGAGCGAGGAGACAGGTTGGATAGTCACATTCCTGCAAAGCTTGCCATGAAGGTGACAGGCCAAAGTAAACCAATCACACGGTGACACCCCAAAAAGTTCAAAGAAAATAATTCCAAACTGAATATGAAAAACGTCTATTTCCTTTCTGATGCACATCTTGGCTCGTGGGCCATCCAACACCAACGAACACAAGAAAGACGACTGGTGCGCTTCCTGGACAGTATCAAGGAAAAGGCATCGGCCATCTATCTGCTGGGTGACATGTTTGACTTTTGGAACGAATATCGATATGTTGTGCCGAAAGGATACACGCGCTTCTTGGGTAAGATTAGCGAACTCACCGACATGGGCGTGGAGGTTCATTACTTCGTCGGCAACCATGACCTGTGGACCTACGGCTACCTGGAACGAGAATGCGGTGTGATTGTCCACCGAAAACCCTTGACAACAGAAATCGGCGACAAGGTGTTCTTCTTGGCACACGGTGACGGATTGGGCGATCCCGACCATCGGTTCAAGCTGTTGCGCAAGATTTTTCACAACCCTACCTGTCAGCGTTTGTTCAATGCCATCCATCCGCGGTGGGGCATGTGGCTTGGACTAACCTGGGCAAAGCACAGTCGTTTGAAGCGAGCCGATGGCAAAGAGACGCCTTATCTTGGGGAGGACAAGGAATATTTGGTGCAGTTTACCCACGAATACATGAAGACGCATGCCGACGTAGACTATTTTATCTACGGACACCGACACATTGAACTCGACCTGACGCTGAGTCGCAAGGCCCGCATGTTGGTCCTGGGCGACTGGATATGGCAGTTTACCTATGCCGTCTTTGATGGCGAGCACATGTTCATGGAGCAATATATCGAAGGCGAAAGCAAACCATAAATACAAATAATACATCAATGAAGACTAAATTTCTAAGCATGGTTCTCTTCTCATCCATGTTATTTTCGGCGAGCCAGGCAGTGGCTCAGCATCACGAATTCGCGAACTATAAACGATATGCACAAGACAACGCCCGACTGGGAAAGCTGGCCAAAGGTGAAAAGCGCGTCGTGTTTATGGGCAACTCCATCACAGAAGGATGGGTCAACCAGCACCCCGACTTCTTCAAAAAGCATGGCTACATCGGCCGAGGCATCAGCGGACAAACTTCCTTCCAATTCCTCTTGCGTTTTCGCGAGGACGTCATCAAGCTGCAACCCAAGGTGGTTGTGCTCAATTATGGAACCAATGACATCGCTGAAAACACGGGAGCTTACAACGAAGAACTGACCTATGGCAACATCATCTCGATGGTGGAAATGGCTCGCTTTCACAAAATCAAGGTCATCTTGGCCTCCTGTCTCCCTGCCCGCAACTTCGGTTGGCGACCCAACATCACAGACGGGATGCAGAAAATTCGCAGTCTTAACGCACGGGTAAAGGCGTACGCCAAAGCCAACAACATACCATACGTAGACTATTTTACGGCCCTGCTTGCCAAAGATGGCAACGGCATGGACAGCAAATACACACCCGAAACCGTACATCCCAACCTTGCTGGCTATGCGGTGATGGAGAAACTGATTGTGCCCGTGGTTGAAAAACTGCGCTAATGGCCATCGCCTCGCCCTTCTCTCGCCCGCTCTATGTGATGACAAAGCCTGCGGGCGCTTCATGCAACCTGGCTTGTGAGTACTGCTATTATTTAGAGAAGTTGCAGTTGTATCGCCACGACGCACGGCACGTCATGAGCGATGAAATGCTCGAACGCTTTGTCAAGCAATACATCGAGAGCCAGACCATGCAGCAGGTTCTTTTCTGCTGGCATGGCGGAGAAACGCTCATGCGCCCCCTGTCGTTTTATGAAAAGGTAGTCAGATTGCAGCGTCAGTACGCGCAGGGCAGGCAGATAGACAATGTCATACAGACCAATGGGACGATGATTGACGACCGGTGGGGCCAATTTTTCCATGACCAGGGTTGGCTGGTGGGCGTTTCCATCGATGGTCCTGAAGAGTTTCACGACGAGTACCGGCGCAACAAAGCCGGCCGACCTTCATGGCGTCAGGTAATGAGAGGCATCAACTGCCTGAACAAACATCAAGTAGAATGGAACGCCATGGCCGTGGTCAACGATTTCAATGCCGACTATCCACTCGATTTCTATCAATTCTTCAAGGACATAGGTTGCCACTACCTGCAGTTCACACCAATCGTCGAACGGATATCTACCCATCCCGATGGGCGGCATCTGGCATCCATGGCTGATGACGCGCAAGCAGAGTTGGCTGACTTCTCGGTCACACCTGAACAATGGGGACATTTTCTTTGCACTGTTTTCGACCAATGGGTGCGCAACGATGTGGGGTCTACTTTCGTGCAGTTGTTTGACACCACCCTGGCCAACTGGATGGGAATGGATGGCAGCTTGTGCACCATGGCCAGAGAATGTGGGCATGCCGGCGTGATGGAATACAACGGTGACGTGTATTCGTGCGACCACTTTGTATTTCCCGAGTACAAACTTGGCAACATTCGCGACAACACCTTGACAGAGATGATGTACTGTGAGCGTCAACGAGCCTTTGGACAAAATAAATACCGCTCTTTGCCACAGCAGTGCAAAAACTGTCACTACCTCTTCGCCTGTCACGGTGAATGTCCCAAAAACCGATTCTCTGAAACGGCCCAGGGTGAGCCTGGATTGAATTATCTATGCCAAGGTTACTACCGTTTCTTTGAACATGTAGCCCCATACATGGATTTCATGAAGCGCGAACTCACTGCTCACCGTCCGCCATCCAACGTCATGGATGCCATCAAGAACAGCCAATTATAAGAGGATGCAGTATGTTCCCATCCTTTTATAACTATTCAGCAGCAGAAATCACCTTATCGTTTTCTCCTCTCATGTGAGAAAGAACACCTGTGCGTCGGGTGCCTCGTAGGCCACTTTGATCTTCGCCTTGGCACGATTGCTCCATGTATCAAAGCCATAAGTGAGCGACTGCTGGTCGTTGGTTTCAAGCAAATGGCGCAACACTTGTGGGTGTGCGCCATTATTATAATCACATTCAAAACTGATCAGGTCTGCCTCTTCTTTCAGCTTATTTGTTGAGTTTGATGGCCAATTTCTCCAGCATGTCCTTGGTCATGCTTTCCAAATCGTAGGTTGGATTCCATCCCCATTCAGCACGGGCGCAACTGTCATCCATCCTGTCGGGCCAGCTTTCAGCAATGCTTTGCTTCAGTGGATCCACGTCATACACCATTTCAAACTCAGGCTTTTGCTCCTTGATGGCCGCATAAATCTCCTCTGGGTCGAAGCTCATTGATGCGATGTTAAAGGCGTTGCGGTGTATCAACTTGTCTGGATTGGCCTCCATGAGCATGATGGCAGCCTTCAACGTATCGGGCATGTAGATCATGTCCATCTTGGTACCAGCCTTGATGGGACAGACAAAGCGGTCACCACGCACGGCATTGTAATAGATGTCAACGGCATAGTCGGTGGTACCACCACCAGGAGGAGTGACGTACGAGATGACTCCCGGGAACCTTACCGCACGCGTGTCTACCCCATATTTATGAAAATAGTAATCGCTGAGCAGCTCGGTGGTCACCTTTGAAACGCCATAGATGGTCTGTGGCCGCTGAATGGTGTCTTGTGGCGTCATGTCATGCGGTGTGGTAGGACCGAACGAGCCTATCGAACTGGGGGTGAACACGGCACAATGATTCTCGCGCGCCACCTCCAAAATGTTCCATAGGCCATCGATGCCAATCTTCCAAGCCAGCCTTGGTTTCGACTCTGCCACCACAGAGAGCAGGGCGGCGAGGTTGTAGATGGTGTCAATGTGATAGTCTTTAACCACCTTCGCGATGAGTTCCGCGTTCGTGACATCAGCTACAGCCGACGGTCCATTCTCTTTTAGCTCACCGGTAGGCTCTGCTCCGATGATATAGCCAGCCACAACATGACTGTTACCATACTGTTTACGTAGTTCTCTGGTCAACTCCGAACCAATCTGTCCGGTCGACCCAATGACCAAAATGTTCTTCATTATTCTTGATGTGTTTTAACCCTTAGTAGACGATTTAGTGCAAAAATAGAGCAAGCCGAATACAAAGGAAACATGTTTGCTTTGTCAAGGCGCAGCCTATTTTATGCAAAGATAGGTCAATTCGCAGATAATACAAAATAAAAGTTCTTGTTTTTTCAGCGCTGGTTAACTGTTGACACTGGTGCGTTGAGTGTGGGTTAACTGCAGCCACTGGTGCGGTGAAAGATGCAAAAAGCAGCAAAGACCTATTTCTTTGCTGCTTTTTGGCGTCACGCCCGATAAGCTATACTTGCTTATTTGCCGTGATGTTCGTCAGAAACGGTTAATTTCTTGCGGCCATGTGCACGACGCGAAGCCAGTACGCGACGACCATTCTTTGTTGCCATTCTCTCACGGAATCCGTGTTTGTTCACCCTTCTTCTGTTGTGTGGCTGAAATGTTCTCTTCATTGTTATTGATATTTATATTATTGTTTTCTGATTACTTTGGGGTGCAAAAGTACTCATTATTTTCGGAATAACAAAGGATTAAACTATTTTTCGGCTCAAAAAGTATGCTTTTTTGCAATTTATTCGTAACTTTGCACCGTTTTATAAAGCGTTACAAGCGACATAACTAATTATTCAAGATAAACAAACAAATGATCAATTCACAGGAAATAAAGATCGGAACATGTATCCGTCTTGACGGAAAAATTTGGACTTGCATAGATTTTCAGCACAGAAAGCCGGGCAAGGGTAACACAGTCATGATTACGAAGTTAAAGAATGTTTCTGATGGTCGTGTATTGGAGCGTACTTTCCAAATCAACTTTAAGTTGGAAGATGTGCGCGTAGAGCGTCGTCCTTATCAGTATTTGTATGAAGATGCTACAGGTTGTATCTTCATGAATCAGGAAACTTTCGAGCAGATTCCTTTGCCCAAATCCGCTGTGACGGGTGGAGACTTCATGAAAGAAGGCGACGTGGTAGAGGTTGTTACCGACACCAGCGACGGCAGTGTGCTGTTGGCTGAAATGCCGGTGAAAACCGTTTTGCGCATCACTCACTCTGAACCGGGCATCAAGGGCAACACCGCCACCAACGCTACTAAGCCGGCTACGCTCGAAACGGGCGTGGAAGTGCGTGTTCCGCTGTTCGTCAACGAGGGCGAACTGATTCAGGTAGACACCCGTGATGGCAGTTACCTGAACCGCGTGAGCGAATAAACGTCTTTTATAAAGAATATACAAGTCTCTCTTTACAGAGGGGAAGAACGAGAGGTTACTGCATCGGAATGGGTGTTGTAACCTCTTTTTCTTTATTGTTGATGACGCGTCTGCCGTTCGCAGTGCACAACATCGAAAACCATAGTGCGTTGTATCAAAACCCATAGTGCGCTGCATGGAAATCCATAATGCGCTGCACCGAAACCCATAATGTGCTGCAACGAAGCCATCAACTTGTCAACTTGTCAACTCGTTAACTCGTCAACTAAAAATATGAAATACAGCGTAATAGTTCCGGTGTACAACCGACCGGACGAGATAGATGAACTCTTGGAGAGCATGCGGCGACAAACATTCACCGATTTTGAGGTGCTGATTGTCGAGGATGGGTCATCTTGTCCTTGTGATAAGGTGTGTGAGAAGTATTCAAACCTGCTGGACATCAAGTATTTCATGAAGCCAAACGGTGGCCCGGGCGACAGTCGTAACTACGGCGCTGAGCGAGCCTCGGGTGAGTATCTCATCATTCTGGACAGCGATGTGGTGGTGCCGCACGATTATTTTTATGAGGTGGAACAGGAGCTGAAGGCTGCTCCGGCCGACGCATTCGGTGGCCCTGACCGTGCACATCCATCGTTCAGCGACACCCAGAAGGCCATTTCGTATGCCATGACCGCCTTCTTTACTACGGGAGGCATTCGTGGTGGCAAGAAAAAGCTGGACAAGTTTTATCCCCGTTCGTTTAACATGGGCGTTCGACGCGACGTCTATCTGAAGCTCGGCGGATTCAGTAAAATGCGCTTTGGCGAGGACATCGACTTCTCCATTCGCATCTTCAAAGGCGGCTACTCCTGCCGATTGTTCCCCAAAGCGTGGGTGTGGCACAAGCGCCGTACTGATTTTCGCAAGTTTTTCCGACAGGTTTTCAACAGCGGCATTGCCCGCGTTAACCTCTATAAAAAGCACCCCGAGAGCCTCAAGCTGGTGCATTTGCTACCCACGGTGTTCACCTTGGGCGTTACGTTGCTTTGTTTCCTTATGATTTTTGGACTGATTTTATGGTCGGGACCCAACAACCATTTCAGCGCTCATAGTGTTGGCAAGTATCTCTTTTGGGGCGGGTTGTCACCGCTTGTCATCTATTGTCTGGCCATTTTAATCGACTCTTCCTACCGCAATGAAAGCCTAAGAATAGGATTTCTCAGCATTCGGGCCGCCTTCATCCAGCTCTTTGGCTACGGCCTTGGCTTCATCAGCGCCTGGTACAAACGTTGCCTGCGCGGCAAAGGTGAGTTCCATGCTTTCGACAAGACGTTCTATCGATAAAATTGCCATCATGACCCACCCCCAGGACAGCAGTCACCCGTGTTCTTCACAGGATGAGAACAGGCAGGACATTCCCATGCGTCTGGCCATCAACCATTGGTCGGAAGACGACCGACCACGCGAAAAATTGGAGCGATTGGGGGCTTCTTCGCTGTCAAACGCCGAGCTATTGGGCATTCTCATCGGGTCGGGATCGACGGATGAGAGTGCTGTTGACTTGATGAAACGTCTGCTCAGCGGCTGTAACAACAACCTCAATAGTCTGGGCAAGCTGTCCATTCACGAACTCACCCGCTACAAGGGCATCGGTCCGGCCAAGGCCATCACCATCCTGGCTGCCTGCGAACTGGCCAAGCGAAGAGCCATGGAGCGGGCCGAAGAACGGCAAGATTTGGGGTCGGCCGCCGCCATCTACGATTACATGCACCCCCGCATGCAAGATTTGGACGTGGAAGAGGCCTGGGTGTTGCTGATGAATCAAAACTTCAAGCTCATCAAGTCGGTACGCATCAGTCATGGGGGCATCAGCGAAACGGCCGTCGATGTGCGTGTCATCATGCGCGAGGCGGTGCTCTGCAACGCCACGGTCTTGGCCTTGTGCCACAACCATCCCAGCAACAATACCACACCCAGCAGCGATGACGACCGACTGACCAGGCGTGTGAAGCTGGCCGCCGAGACCATGCGCATCTACTTTCTCGACCACATCATCATCACCGATGGCCGCTACTACAGTTATCGTGAGGAAGGCAGGTTGTAGCCGCAACGAACTTGTGCGTGCAGGTAAGCTCAATTTAGAAATGCAACTTTTTGCACAGTAGGCTGGATATTACAAACAAAATCCTTATTTTTGCATGGGTATGGTTGATGCCGTACCTATCATTCATTATTTAGAAAAATCTATTACATGAGAAAGAGAAACTTTTATTTTGTATGGGCAGTCTTTTTTGCCTTTTCCTTTGCTCCCCTTCAGGCCGGCGCTACCAGCCAGCCTGGCACAAACAATCTTCAGGTAAATCATCCGACGTGTGACCGTTCCTTGGATGGAGTGTACCGATTGTTGGATGAGATGAGGGCCGGCATGGATGCCAAGGCGCAGAATCGGGCAGCTGCACAAGCTGTCAAGTTGGTGGTTGCCTGTAGTAAGAATGGAGAGGTAAAAACATTGTATCTGCGTGAACTCATGCAGTTTACCGAGAGTAAGAGCCAACAAAAAACCATCTTGATAGAGTTGGGCAAGACCCGTTCGTACAAGGCGCTGCTGTATGCCTCCACTTTCTTGAATCATCCGTATCTCAAGAAAACAGCCGCACAAACCGTTTCACAGTTGGTGTTGAGTCGTCCTGACTTCTTGGATGAGGGAACGAAACCCGCTGTGGAAAAAGCCTGTGCGTTGCTATCTGGTTCGAAGGCCAAAACGCTTCGGCAGCTCATCGACAAACAAATGCGGGAACATCAAGTGAAATCTGGCTTCGTCAGTCTGTTCAATGGAAAGGATTTGACAAGCTGGAAGGGCTTGGTAGCCAATCCCATCAAACGACTACAAATGTCCAGTCAGGAACTGGCCGCGGCGCAGGTGAAGGCCGATGCACAAGCCAAGAAAAGTTGGGTTGTGGAGAATGGAGTGCTTGTTTTTACGGGGAAAGGCGACAATCTTTGTACCGTTCGTCAATATGGTGATTTTGAAATGCTGGTCGACTGGAAGTTGCATCATGGCAAAGAACCCGATGCAGGCATCTATCTGCGCGGCACTCCGCAGGTGCAGATTTGGGATACGGCTCGTGTACATGTAGGTGCGCAAGTGGGATCTGGCGGACTTTATAATAATAAGGTGTACGAAAGTAAACCTTCGAAAGTGGCCGACGAGCGAGTGGGCGAGTGGAATACGTTCAGAATTAAGATGATAGGTGATCGCGTTACCGTGTGGCTGAATGGCGAACTGGTGGTGAATAACGTGGTGATGGAAAACTATTGGGATCGCAAACAGCCCATCCCTTCTATCGAGCAGATAGAATTGCAGGCGCACGGCAGCAAGGTGAGCTATCGTGACATCTACATCCGTGAGATTCCGAGAAAGCCATGATGCTTGATTGCTTTTGAAGACTGGATAGGTTAGTGCGTCCACAAAAGCCGCAGATGGCATCATCATTCCGATGTTTTAAAGTGGTGGCGTGTCAAAAAAAGTTACTGTTTTTTGACACGCCACCCTTATTGTTTTTCCTTCGCGCGCGGAATTGGTTTTCAATAACATGCAGATTGGGCATCAAAGTCAATGTATTTAGGCGCCAAAGGCATGTCTTTTGCAACCTAATCCCATAGCTTTTTCCGGTTTGGATTTTGCCGTTAATAATCAACGGGTTATGATTCACGCCTCGCAACATAAAAAACGCTGCACAGCCAGAGCCGTACAGCGTTGAATTCTATAGAAAAGTTTGTTTTTTTAAAAGGTGCGTTAGATGTCGCACGCATATTATTTCAGCACGTCCAACTCCTTGCCAATCTTGATAAAGGCATTGATGCACTTGTCCAGTTGTTCGCGCGTGTGTGCGGCAGAGAGCTGAACACGGATGCGAGCCTCGCCCTTCGGAACTACCGGATAGTAGAAGCCGGTGACGTAAATGCCCTCGTCGAGCAATTTTGCCGCATATTTCTGTGACAGCGGGGCGTCGTAAAGCATCACGGCACAGATGGCACTCTGCGTGGGTTTGATGTCAAATCCTGCTGCCAGCATCTTATCGCGGAAGTAGGTAACGTTCTCCACCAGCTTGTCATGCAGGCTGTTGCCTTCTTTCAACATCTTGAAGACTTCCAGGCTGGCGCCGATGATGCTCGGTGCAAGCGAGTTGGAGAAGAGGTACGGACGACTGCTCTGGCGCAGCATGTCTATGATTTCCTTGCGGCCAGTGGTGAATCCTCCGAGGGCACCGCCAAAGGCTTTGCCCAACGTTCCCGTGTAGATGTCCACGCGGCCGTAGGTGTCTTTCAGTTCACTCACGCCGTGACCGGTGGCGCCAACCACGCCTGCCGAGTGGCTCTCGTCTACCATCACCAAGGCATCATACTTCTCTGCCAGGTCGCAAATCTCATCCATTGGTGCCACGTTGCCATCCATTGAGAACACGCCGTCGGTGCAGATGATGCGGAAACGCTGTGCCTGTGCTTCTTTCAGGCATTTCTCCAGTTCGGCCATGTCACCGTTGGCATAGCGGTAACGCTTGGCCTTGCAAAGCCGAACGCCGTCGATGATGGATGCGTGGTTGAGCGCATCCGAGATGATAGCGTCTTCGTCGGTGAGCAATGCACCAAACAATCCGCCGTTGGCGTCAAAGCACGCTGCGTAGAGAATGGTGTCCTCGGTCTTGAAATATTCGCTGATGGCGGCTTCCAACTCTTTGTGAATGTCTTGTGTTCCACAGATAAAACGAACGGAAGACATGCCGAACCCGCGGCGATCCATCATCTTCTTAGACGCCTCAATCAGGCGCGGATGGTTGGAAAGTCCCAGATAGTTGTTGGCACAGAAGTTCAACACTTCTTTCCCTTTCACCGTGATGGCTGCGTCTTGTGGACTCTCAATGATTCTTTCCTCTTTGTATAGACCTGCTTCTCTTAGTGCATCGAGGCTCTGACTAAGATGTTCTTTCATTTTACCGTACATAATATTAGGTTTTTAATTCTTCTTACGTACAAAGTAAGTCATTATTTTTGAAACGGCAACAGCTTTCATGTTATTTTTTATAAAAAGTAAGATCGACTTTCAAATTCTTACCAGAATTTTTCGGGGATGTCAAAAAAAAGTTGTTATTTTGCATAAAATAGGCAGCACCTCAATATAGAAAGTAAACTTTCTCTATGTTCGGCTTGCACTATTTTTGCATAAGATAGGCATCGCCTCAGCAATTACAAACAAGCTTGATTGCGCTCGACTCGCACTGTCTTTGCATAAGATAGGCATCGCCTCAGCAATTACAAACAAGCTTGATTGCGTTCGGCTTGCGCTATCTTTGCAAAAGACAGGCTGCGCCTAAGCATAGTAAACAAATTTGGTTTTTGTGCAATTTGCACTATCTTTGCATAAAGATAAGCTGCCATGAATTTGGCCATGCTATATCAACAAGCCATCAAGAAAGGGAATGAAATCATCTGAATTTTTCAATAAATTTAAGAGCTTTTACCTGTGGGGGAACCTCCTGGGCATGGCCGTCGCCATTGTTTTGGTCTGTCTTGGTGTGCGATATGGTCTCGACATCTACACGCACCACGGCGAATCGATTGCCATTCCCGACGTGAAGCGAAAATCTTTCAAGGAAGCAGAGAAAATATTAAGTCAGTTAGGCTTTAAGGCTGTGGTAAGCGATACGGGGTATGTCAAGACAATACCCCCCGACTGCGTGTTGGAACAAACGCCCGCAGCTGGCGACAAGGTGAAGACTGGGCGCATCATCTACCTCACCATCAACGCCTCAAAATCACCAACCATCACCCTACCCGACGTCATTGACAACAGTTCACTGCGTGAAGCCATGGCCAAACTCACCGCCATGGGCTTCAAAGTGGGCACACCTCAATTCGTTCCTGGCGAGAAAGACTGGGTGTACAGCATTCTGGTTCGTGGGAAACATGTGGTGACAGGCGACAGGATTTCCATCGAAGACACGGTGATTATCCAAGCGGGAAACGGTATGCGCGATTCTACTGACGTGATTGACTATGTGGATCCGGTTTACCCTGAATATGACTCAAGCGAAGAGGATGACGTTGATGGATTTGAAGAAGTGACGGGACCTGTGACGGAAACGGAAGAAGCAACAACTCATCCGCAAGAGGTCAAGCCGCTCAACCCGAGCAAAACAGAACCCACGGTGCCACAAAAGAAAGAGCCGACAGCACCCAAGAAGAACGAGCCAGCGACGCCTAAATCACCCAAATCCACTCCAAAATAAGAATAGATGGCCGAAGAAGCACAGGACATGACGTTGTTGGAAGACGATGAGGAACAGCAACTTTATGAGCATTTCCGCATCGTGGTTGACAAAGGACAGGAGCCTTTGCGGGTGGACAAATATATGTTTGAACGCCTGAAGCACTCCAGTCGCAACCGTATTCAAAAGGCTGCGGATGCCGGATTCGTGCATGTAAACGACCAACCCGTGAAGAGCAACTACAAAGTTCGTCCCTTAGATGTCATCACCCTGATGCTGGATGCGCCACAACACGACCATACCATCGAGGCCGAAGACATTCCCTTGGACATCGTGTATGAAGATGCCGACCTGATGGTGGTTAACAAAGCGCCCGGCATGGTGGTGCATCCAGGTGCCGGAAACTTTCACGGAACACTGATTAACGCCGTGGCTTGGCACCTGAAAGACTTGAGTTCGTTTGATGCCAACGACCCCGCAGTGGGGCTTGTTCATCGCATCGACAAAGATACCAGCGGACTGTTGGTCATCGCCAAGACACCTATTGCCAAAACAAAGCTGGGACTTCAGTTCTTCAACAAGACCACTCACCGCAGCTACAACGCCTTGGTGTGGGGCAACTTCAACGAGGATGAAGGGCGCATAGAGGGCAACATCGGGCGAGACCCAAGGGATCGGTTGCGCATGAACGTGTTTCCGCCCGACAGTGAGATAGGCAAAAGTGCCGTCACACATTATCGCATACTCGAACGTTTCGGCTATGTAACGCTCGTAGAATGTATCTTGGAAACGGGAAGAACGCATCAGATACGCGCCCACATGAAACACATTGGACACCCGCTGTTCGGCGATGAGCGATATGGTGGTACCGAAATTCTGCGCGGACAACGCAGCTCAACCTACAAAGCATTCATCCAAAACTGTTTCAAGGTGTGCAACCGACAAGCCTTGCACGCCAAGACATTGGGATTTGTACACCCCACAACAGGCCGACAAATGGACTTCACCTCCGAATTGCCCAACGACATGCAGCAGCTTCTCAACAAGTGGAGCATCTATGTTCACGGCACTAACAACGATACTTTTGAAGAATAAACAAAAATATACATCATCTATGAATGATCTGAAACGAAACATTGCCATCGTCTGCGGTGGCGATTCATCAGAATACGACGTATCCATACGTTCGGCACAAGGCCTCTATTCGTTTTTCGATAAAGAGCGATACAATGTCTACATCGTCACCATCAAGGGACAAGACTGGAACGTTTGCTTTGACAACGGCGACACAGCCAGCATCGACAAAAACGACTTCTCGTTCGTTAAAGAAGGCGAAGCCGTGCTTTTCGACTACGCCTATATCACCATTCACGGCACCCCAGGTGAGAATGGCATCATGCAAGGCTACTTTGAGCTGTTGCACATACCCTACTCTACCAGCGGTGTGTTGGTGGAAGCAATGACCTTCAATAAATACGTATTGAACAACTACCTCGCTGCATTCGGCGTCAAAGTGGCCAAAAGTATGTTGGTGAAACGTGGAGAAGAGGACCAACTCTGCGAGCAGGAGGTGCAAGACGTCCTTGGCATGCCCTGCTTTGTCAAGCCTGTTGCTGACGGTTCGAGCTTCGGCGTCACCAAAGTGAAGAACACAGACCAGCTGGCTCCGGCTTTGCGCAGGGCCTTCATGGAGAGCGACACGGCCATGATTGAGCATTACATGGATGGAACCGAACTGTCCATCGGCTGCTACAAGACCCGCGAGAAGAGCGTGGTGTTCCCTGCGACAGAGGTGGTGAGCAGCAACGAATTCTTCGATTACGACGCCAAATACAACGGACAGGTGCAGGAAATCACGCCTGCCCGCATCTCTGAGCAAACGGCCAAGGAGGTTGCTGAGCAAACAAGTAAAATCTATGACATCCTACAATGCAACGGCATCATCCGCATTGACTACATCATCACCAAGGACGAAGCGGGCCAAGACGTGGTGAACATGCTCGAGGTGAACACCACTCCGGGCATGACACCAACCAGCTTTATTCCACAACAGGTACGCGCCGCTGGCCTGAACATCACCGACGTGCTGACCGAAATCGTAGAAAATCAATTCTAACTCCCCATCATGCATATCCCATCCGAATTCGACTCCATCCGTCCCTTCGAGCCCGAAGAGCTGCCGAAAGTGTTCGATCAACTGTTGGCCGACCCACAGTTTCAGCAGGTTTTGGCCTATCTTTATCCCAACGTGCCAACGGATGCAATTGCCCAACGGCTGCATACCTGCAAGACGAACGTTGACTTTCAGAAGGCTTTCTGCTATGAATTCTTGAAGAAGCTGTTGGCGCAGAAAGCCAAGAGTTGCGACATGGATGCCACGGCCATCAGCAATAAGCGCAACTACACGTTCATCAGCAACCACCGCGACATTGTTCTCGACTCGGGACTGTTGGCAAAACTGCTGATAGACCACTGCTTTCCGACTACCTGCGAGATTGCCATTGGCGACAACCTGCTATCGCTGCCATGGGTCAAAGACCTGGTGCGGGTCAACAAGGCCTTCATCGTTGAGCGCAGTGTGTCGTTCCGAGAGATGCTCGCCACCAGCAAACGGCTCTCCGCCTACATGCACTTCGCCATCGGAGAGAAGAAAGAAAACATCTGGATTGCACAACGCGAGGGACGTGCGAAGGATTCAGACGACCGCACGGCAGAGAGCATATTGAAGATGATGGCCATGGGTGGAGAGGGCAACATCATCGACCGACTGCAACAACTGCATCTGGTTCCGCTGGCCATCTCGTACGAATACGACCCCTGCGACTACCTCAAAGCGGCCGAGTTTCAACTGAAGCGCGACAATCCTGACTGGCAAAAAGGACCGCAAGACGACATCGTGAGCATGCAAACGGGCATCATGGGCTACAAGGGGCACATCCACTATCACTGTGCACCCTGCATAGACGATTACCTCGGCACACTGGATGCCAACATGCCGAAGGCTGATTTGTACCGCATGATAGCCGCGCACATCGACCAAGAGATACACCGTAACTACCGCATCTATCCCAATAACTACGTCGCCTACGACCTGTTGGAAGGGAACAGCGCCGCATCGAGCCACTACACCCCGCAGGACAAAGCTGCATTTGAGCAATATCTGTCGGACCAACTCGCCAAGATAGACATCCCCAACAAGGATGATGCCTACTTGAGAGAGCGCATGCTGACGATGTATGCTAATCCCCTAAAAAATCATTTGGCCGCATGTTGAGATTCTCCGTCCTCGCCTTGAGCGTTATAAGCCTGTTGGCAGCCTGCACCATCGACCCCTACGAAGCAGGCGACGGACAGTACTCGTACCTCAAAGCCGAGATGGCAGACATGCACACCGCAGCCAAATGCAAGGTAGATTACGCCGTGACGGACACCGATGAGAAGCTCACATTCAATCCACCCTTCAGCTGTCATTGGGCCACCACGCCCGACAGCACCTACCGAGCCATGCTCTATTATAAAAAATCACCTGACAAAACGGAAGGTAACACATGCGTCAAGGTGTGGGTGTTGCACCCCATGAAACCATCAAAAAACACCCCCACCGACCCCGTAAAGCTGCAAAGCAGCTGGCTGAGCCATAACAAGAAGTACATCAACCTGCGGTTGGGCGTGATGTCTGGAAAGCCCGATGACGAGAAACAGAAGCAAAAAATTGGCATCGTACTCAACAAGCAAGTGACACACGCCAATGGCAAGAAGGCCATCGACCTACAACTACTGCACAACCGCAACAAGGTTCCATCATATTACACCAAGACCCTTTATATCAGCATCCCCACAACATCCTACAAATCCGGTGATTCCATCCACCTTAAAGTAAATACCTACCAGGGTATGGTGGAGAAAACTTTTGTATTGTAGGCTGTCGATGCGCCATCTTTTCAAAGGAGTTATAATAGCCGCTGCCAATCAAAAGCATGCGGTTTTCATACATTATTTCCCCAAAATCTCATTGTCAGCAGCAGAAAGAGAACTGCCCCTTGCATTCATTCCAAGTCAGCATAGGTTCTTGTCAGGCTTGGTTTATTGTCTGCTCTACCATAATATATAGGCTACAAACAGCGTTTCTTACACCCCCTATATACGGTATAATCATGTAAGAAACGCTGTATTATTCTTAGTGTCCCATTCGTGAGGTATCAACTTCCTTAACTTTCTTTTCCTTGTAACCGCCGAACTTATAGACAACTGCAAAAGTAACGGTAGACCAACTGTTGTTGATCTTCATACGATAGTCTTGGTTGCCTTGTACGGAACGGGTGTCGTATTTATTGTTGAAGATGTTGCTGCCATTGAGGCGCAGCCCCCATTTTCCATCGTGTGACGACCATTGCAGTTTGGCATTCATTCGGAAGATGGGACTAATGTCGTAAACTCCTTGTATTGCTTTCGACTGAAAGAAAGGATTCAGAATAAGGCGCAAGTCCTGTGTTTTGCAAAGTTTTACCGATGCAGTACCTCCAAATATGGCAGAAAGTTTCTCACGATCGAATGGCAAGTCGAAGAAATGGCTACTCTTTTCGTGTCTATAAGTTCCTACGGCAAACACGTTTCCGTTGAGCCATTTGCCCGCACTGAAGATGGCTGATGCCTGTAGTCCGAAGTTATTTGAATAATCAAAGTTGGTTTCCTTCATGATGACAGCCATGCGGTCTGCTGTCTGATAAGGCAACTGCACGGAATAATCTGGCTTCAGACTTGCGAAAGCCATCAGCGTATAACGTCTTTTTATCTGCCACATCAGGTTGACATTATAATAGGAGTATGGTTTCAAATCGGGATTGCCATGTACCTCTGTGTAGGTGGATGAGTAAAACACATTGCTCATGGTTGACCAATAGCTCGGAAACACTGAATTGGAATTGAAGGAGAGGTTGAGCAAATGGTTGTCGTTGATGCTCCACAAAGCATTGAGGGTAGGATAGATACGCCATTTATTCCACATCGGGGAGTGGTATTGCTCGGCAGCAACGGAAGCCTCAAAACTGATTGCCTTGTTGACCTGTTTGCTGAAACCTGCATACATGTTCCATATCCGCTCATTGATGTCAACGCTGCTGGTCGCATTGGGCAAGATGTTTCCCTTCTTATCGAGGGTGCTCTGATAGCTCTTGTTGCTCGCAAACTGTCCTTTCACGCCATACGACAACCCCCATCCATGCGCCAATGAATGGGTTTGATCTGCCGTAAACATCCATTTGTTGATGGTCTGCTCATTGCTACTTGTCAGGTTGCGTTCTGTTTCAGTCGTATTTTCATCCACCTGCATCGTGCCGTCAAGCCATTGTTGCTGCGGCGTGCGATAGTAAGTGTACGAGCCGCTAAGGATAAGTCCGAAAGGAAGTGAGTAGTTGACATCCACATTGTGCAGATACTCATGACTATCATGGTGCGTTCTGCTTACACTCAAACCTGTCGTTTGGCTGTTGGAGCTGTTCTTTTTCCAATTTCCGGTATAGGCAATGTCGAGACGATGATTCTTGTTGAACGCATAATTCATGCCCAATCGGTAGTAGTGCCTAATGCCAAACGACTTCTGCCAAGTTTCGTCATAATAGCCTACACGCTTGTTGCCCAAAGGATGATTGGCTATGTGCGAAGCCTCACGGTATGAATTGCCGTTAACGTATTGATATTGCGCATCCAGTCCAAACTTGCCTCTTTGCATGGAAAGGGCAAGATTACCAAAGCCAGTTGAATATTTGCTTTGCTGCAATCCACCAACCACCTGTCCCGACAACCGATTGGTACCGGCATTATCTTTCGTGACGATGTTGATAGCCATGCCACGAACATGATAGCGAGCCGGGGCAGACAACATCACCTCAGCCTTGGCCAACTGTGCGGCAGGCATCGCTTTCAGTCGTTCTGCCAGCTGTTCTTGCGTCAACGTAGTGGCTTGTCCATTGATAATCAACGTCACCGCATTGCCCAAGAGGGATATACTACCAGTGGCATCGCTGACACCGGGAATGCGTGTGAGAGCCTCATAAGCGTTGTCGGCAGGCAACTGCTTCAACAGCAGCGGCATATTGTACAATAGCATGCCACGCTCTACCTTGACGATGGGGCGCGAGCCCTTTACCATTACTTCAGGAAGATTGTGCATCATGGACTCCATGGTGAGTGAATCCTTTGAACTTTGCACTTGTGCATGAATGGATAAGGTGGATACCAAGACACATGCTAAGAAAAACATTCTACATCTCATTTGCTACTGACAATTAATAAGTTTGACTGGTTCGACTAATGTATTCAGCGCAAATTTATAAAATAAAATCATGAATCTACAAAAAAACTTGTATATAAGTGGCAATGATAGCATTACCAACAGAAGCATCAAGGAAAAGGCACAGCGCTCTCGGGCATGATTCAATAATGAAGAAAGGGGCCTGTCCATCGATCAACGGTGCCGATATTCGATCCGTGAAAGAGAGTTTTGCAAGGGATGTAGGCGTTTGGCAAGCACCTATGATTCGTTGACTATTTTTACCAATTTTCACCCCAAAAACAGCGCTTCAAAACTTACAATCTGGAAAAAATCAATAGGCTGGCAGGAGGTAAACAGGGAGTAATTGGGTCAAGAAATTCGGCTATTTACCATCAAAAGCATGCCTTAACCTGATTAAAGACATCACTTTGGCAGACAATCTACAGGCTGTTGCCGTGCAAAAGCATGCATATTGCCCGCTTAAAGCAATGCTTTTGTCTACAAAACGCGTGAGGCATGAGAACCAATTGCCGACAAAAGACCATAACACCCTATTTATCAACGAGATATAAAATCCGTTTATCCTTAGTGTATTTTCGTCCAGACGCAAGGTTGTTTGCAAATACGCCCGGCATGAAGAGGCACATTGTCAAGAAATATTCAGAAAATATTGCAACACATGAGCATAAAAAATCGACTATTGATGAATCGTTGTTGCTTTTTTTTGTAAATTTGCAGTACTACTATCGTTAGCCAACAAACGATAAACTCAGAAAGCCACCTTATGAATAGGTGACTCAGTTCTCGAAAGGTTACAATATGTAGATAATGCAGATACGACATATATCCCTAAAGTAACCAAAACCATCAAAGAGATTGAAAAATGCGAAGAACATTCACAATTAGTATTTTATGCCTTTTATTTGTCGGTATTTCGATGACCGGATTTGCACAAACCAGCAAGATAGAGACCGAATATCGTCTTCAGGGCAATTCACTCTCAAACGAGTTTCAACCCATAGAACTATGCTTTGAATTTAAATATAACATTCTGAAGAACTTCTGTTTAGGTTGGAACTATGACAGGGCCATTGCGCTGTTTAAGGTAGATGGCGTAAAAGACCATTTTACCAGTAACGTACTTGGTGCCAAAGTTGGTTATTCATTTCTCAACAAGCCGTACCTAAGCATGCAGGTAGCTTGTGGCACTGGCACTCAAATAAAACGAAAAGGCGATTGGGACTACAGCTATTATGATGTTGGCTTATTTACCTATATTGGCAACACCAGGTTTAGACCGGTCATCGGCATATTACTGAGGAGATATGATTCGCACAACACCTCATTCTCTGATTACACCAAATGTTTGGTCTCTTTGGGACTGAACACCAAGTTTTAATGATCTCGACTGGTACAATACTAACGCGTAGGGTGCTTTAGTTGTTTTGTTAAGAATGTGAAGCCAGTTTTCTTTTCAGCAAAAGAGTAAGCTCCAGTTACTTTTACCAACAGGAATGGGGAAATCAGCAAAAAGGGGATACACCGTTTGGCATATCCCCTTTAACTTGTTTTTATATCGAAGAAAGTTATTTTTCTGATACCAATCGCATGGTGTCGCGTGCGATGACAATCTCTTCATCGGTAGGAATCACACAAACGGTGACCTTCGAGTCGGGGGCAGAGATGATAGCTTCCTTGCCCCGAACCTTGTTGGCTTCGGCATCCATCTTTACACCCAAGAACTCTAATCCACTGCAAGCCTCAAGGCGAGTACTTATCTGATTCTCGCCTACGCCAGCCGTCCACACGATGATATCAACGCCACCCATAACAGCAGCGTAGGCACCGATGTATTTCTTAATGCGGTAGTTATACATCTTCAGTGCCAACAGAGCCTTCTCATTGCCCTCTTCGGCTGCCGATTCTATCTCGCGCATGTCTGATGAGATGCCGGTAATACCGAGCACGCCACTCTCCTTATTCAGAAAGTCGGCCATCTCTTGAGGCTTCTTGCCTAACTTCTCCATGAGATAGGTAACAGCAGATGGGTCGATGTCGCCTGAACGCGAGCCCATCATCACACCTGCCAATGGGGTCAATCCCATGGAGGTATCGATACACTTGCCGCCCTTGATGGCTGTAACACTGGCACCATTGCCGATGTGGCAGGTGATGATGCGCATGTCCTTGATGTCCTTACCTAAGAATTCGCACACACGTTGTGACACATATTTGTGACTGGTGCCATGGAAGCCGTAACGACGTACATGATATTTTTGGTACAGTTCGTATGGCACGGCATAGAGGTAAGCATAATCGGGCATGGTGCTATGGAACGCATTGTCGAACACACAAACCTGTGGTGTGGTGGGCATGAGTGCATCCACGGCACGCAATCCACGAAGATGTCCCGCATTGTGTACAGGAGCCAAGTCGCACAGGCTCTCGATTCCGTCTTCCACATGCTGATCTACAATCACGCTATCCTCGAACAGGTCGCCACCTTGCACAATGCGATGGCCTACGGCATCAATCTCGTTTAAGGACGTTCTACACCTCCTTGAGCCAACACTGACTCATCGGTCATGTTGTAGAGTTTATACTTGATAGAGCTGCTTCCGCAGTTTAATACTAAGATGTTCATTTGTAAGTTTATGAATTAAAGAGCCTCTCCCCCTGCCCCCTCCCCAAAAGGGAGGGGAGTAGGTGGCTTGGCATGTATTATTTTTTCTTCGTTAAAGCCCCTCCCCCTGCCCCTCCCCAAAAGGGAGGGGAGTAGATGGCTTGGCTTGTATTATTTTTTCTTTGTTAAAGCCTCTCCCCCTGCCCCTCCCCAAAAGGGAGGGGAGTAGTTAGCTGTATGATGTTGAATTATGTTGTAGAACTATCAATTTGTGAGCTTATCAATTAAACCAACTATCTATTCCCCTCCCTTTCGGGGAGGGGTTAAGGGGTGGGGCTGTAACTTGTAAACTATATCACCTCTACTCCTCTTTCTTGGCATCTTGTGCCTGGCAAGCGGTGATGGCCACCATATAATAGATATCATCTACCGAGCAACCACGGCTAAGGTCGTTCACTGGGCGTGCAATTCCTTGCAAGATAGGTCCTATGGCAATGGCATTGCCCAAACGTTGTACCAGCTTGTAGCTAATGTTTCCTACTTCCAAATTGGGAACCACCAATACATTGGCATTGCCAGCGATAGCACTTCCCGGTGCTTTCTTTTGTCCTACCGACATCACCAAAGCGGCATCGGCTTGCAACTCGCCATCGATTTTGAGTTGTGGTGCACGCTGCTTTGCCAATTTTGTGGCTTCTGCCACTTTCGCAACGACTTCATGAGAAGCACTGCCTTTGGTGGAGAAACTCAACATCGCTACGCGTGGTTCCTTGAATCCGGCCACACTCTTTGCCGTTTCAGCGGTTGTCACGGCAATTTGAGCCAACTGATCCACATCGGGAACAGGCGTAACTGCCACGTCACCCATAACCACTACACCGTTTTCGCCATACTCCTTTGCCTGCGTAATCAACAGCATGGCACCACTCACGCAAGTGACACCGGGTGCGCACTTGATGATTTGCAATGCCGGGCGCAATGTATCTCCCGTCGTACTTAATGCACCACTAATCTGTCCATCGGCACCTTCGGTCTTGATAATCATGCAGCCCAAGTATAAAGGATTCTTCACCAACTCGCGTGCTTGCTCGAGTGTCATGCCCTTTTTCTTTCTAAGTTCGGCTAACAGCGTGGCATATTCTTCACTCTTGGGATTGTTTTCAGGGTCAATGATGGTAGCCTTGTCAATATTCTTCAGCGCTCGCGCCTCGGCCAGTTTATGTATCTCGGCTGGGTTGCCAATGAGAATAATGTCTGCAATGTCGTCGGCCAATACACGGTCAGCGGCACGTAGCGTTCGCTCCTCCAATGCTTCGGGGAGCACAATACGTTGTTTGTCGGCTTTTGCTCGCTCAACAATTTGCTGTAATAAATCCATGATGTTGTTATTTATATTTTGATTTGTGTCATGATAGCGGCATCCACATGCCTTCAACCCACGGTGGACATCAAAGCAAAAAGAAAGATTTAACTCGTTGACATCCACCCTGTATTGCAATTGCAAAAATAACAAATATTATTGACATGCGGAATGAAACGTCTATAAAAATACTAAACATCGCAAAAAGGACTGTATCCTACGAAAGAATACAGTCCTCACTTTTGTGCAGAAGCCTTGTGGTTTGAAGGAACCTCTACCTCTTTGCCATCTTTATCTATCACTTTGTAACCCTTGGTGCGGTCAATGGTTTCCTTCCAACGTTTCATATCAAACCAGTTGGTACCTTCGCCCCAAAGTTCTATACGACGTTGGAAACGAACTTCCTTGCGAAGTGCGTCTTGTGTAGAAGGAGCTTGGAAATCAGGGTTGCGTTTCTTTACAAAATCATTAAGTTTTGTCTGCGCATCAGCTAACTTGTTTTGTTCAACCAATGCTTCGATTTCGAGCAAGATAGGGTCTTGAACGCGAATAAAGCAATAATCCTGTTCCATACCAGCATCACCAGCGATAAACTTCACCTGCTCAAAATCATCGAGATTATCCATTGAACTCATTTCTGGATTGTGTGTTTGGGCAAGCATAGAAGAGGCTACATCAGGATATTCCTCCTTGTTGATCCAAAGTTTTCTACGTGAGTCGGTCTTCGGAATCTGGTTGTACAGATAGTTGTAAATCAGTTTTGTCTTACCACCTGCTGCATATCCACGAGCCAAGAAGTGGTCGATATGGCTCCAGTAAGATGCCCACAATGAAGAGTTTTGAGAGTTGACATCATATCCCCACAATATATCTTCCTGACCAACATTCCATCCACGAGCAGGTTCGGTCACCTTATCAGACCCACCTTCGGCAGCAATCTTTGCATAAGTTTCCACATTTGCCCAATCTTCCATTTGTGCATAAGCCTTAGCCAAGTAAGCAGCAGCCACGGCACGGTCGACATCTGTGCGAACACCCGTGTTCTTACAGTTCTTAACTGCAAAGGTCAAGTCCTCAATAATCTGCTTGTACACCTCTTGCACGGTAGCACGAGGCAGGTTCTGATCAGTCGATTTCAACGCCAAAGGCACGCCCAAAGCTGTTTCGTGTCCTTTGTACGTATGCTGATAGAAGTTAATCAAGTGGAAATAAGCAATGCCACGAAGTGCCAAAGCCTCACCTTTTGCAGCCAACACTCCGGGGTCGGTTGATTCTTGTGCAAAGTAGGTTTCCAAGTTTAGGTTCACCTTTGCAATGATTTCGTAGAACTGTCCCCATGTAGAACGGGTACGGCGGTAATTCTCCATACGGTTATCGATTTGGTAATCAAACTGGAACCAGTTCCAACGCAGATAAGCCACATCCTCACACATCATGTCAGTTGCTATATGAAACGCTTTCAAACCAAAATCATCGTGAGTTGAATAAGGTTCTTGGAAAAGTGTATAAATCTTTGCGGTGGCAGCCTTTGCAACCCCCGCCTGTGTTTCGAGATTAGCAATCAACTCTTCATGTCGCTGCTGAGTTTCATATTCAGAAACCTCGGGATCGAGATTGCACCCTACGATACCGAACGTGAAAGCGAGTGCAGCTGCAACTTTTATATAATTTTTCATATTTCTTATGTTTTATAGTCGTTTATAAAGCTGTTTCTTATAAATTCAGGTTGATACCAAACGAGAGTGCGCGAACGGCACTGTTTACACTATAATCTTGTGTACCGTTGAGGGCAATACGTGGGTCAAGCCCCTTTCTCTTTGACCACAACCCCAAGTTGTCGGCTGCAAAGTAAAGACGAAGTCCCTGGATTTTAGCCTTACTCAACACACTCTTTGGCAATGAGTAGCCAAATGTAAGGTTATTCAAGCTGAGATAAGAGCCATCAATGAGGAAACGGTCAGAAGCCTGATTGAGACTTTGGTTATCTGTATGCAAACGTGGAACGTCGGTGTTGGTATTCTCAGGCGTCCAGTGGTTCAAAATATCCTTGTGCCAGTTCGAGCCTAACTCACCTGACGACATTAATTGACGATAACTGCCATCGTAAACCTTTCCACCCACTCTATAAGAGAATTGAATAGAGAAGTCGAACCCATAAGCTGCTGCATTCGCATAGAAACCTCCTGCTATTTTTGGCAAAGCCGAACCCACAAACTGTCTGTCCTTTAACGAGCTGCTGTAGTCATCGCTACCCACTTTCTCAAACTGTTCTGTTTTCTTATTCCAGCACCAGTACATTTGGTCACCATTCTCTGGATTGACACCTGCCGATTTAACCATATAGTAATCGAAGATACCACCCTGCTCTTTCAGAATACGGAAACCTTTGGAGATACCGTCTTCTCTGAACTGTTCGGGCAATTCAGTAATCTTGTTCGTGTAAGTAGTTCCATTCACACCTACATTTACATTG
>QWCQ01000381.1_pt1 | contig 32928 bp, 24 predicted proteins | sample 1972701 | NCBI WGS metagenome assembly QWCQ01 (sample SAMN09866704, study PRJNA288562) | Human gut metagenome isolate pre4_stool, whole genome shotgun sequencing... | reverse complement strand
TATACAGCATAAAAATCAAAAATATAGACTGCAGGTGAGCCAATAGTGCTCAAAAACAAGAATGATAGAGAATGGGGTAAGGTTTTGCAGAGGTCTCGACTTAGTTGGTTTATCTCCATGAGATTGCTCGCTGTTTTCACGCTTTCGTGATCCAAAAAGGAGCGAGTTGCGCCATGAACCGATACCTGTAAGCAAGCTATGGTAGCATGATAGTAGGGTTGGGTCGTCCTTTTGCCTCCTTTTAGCCTATTGTCCGCGCTCTAAAACGAAGAAAATAAAATGCCAAAAAACGGTTAAAATATTTGACATTATCCGTAGATTTTTTCACCGCAGAAAATCATTTTAGCTGGTGGATGTTGCAGTCTTTATCGTCGGTAAAATAAGGTTTGAAAATTGACCTTCATCTACAAGTGCGTATCTTGTTATTTCAGCATCATCAAAATGCTACCCACAGTGATGAGCAAAGCGCCAAACAGCACCTTAGGCGTGATATCCTCGTGTAGAAAGATATATGCTAACAAAAGAGTAATCACCACACTCAGCTTGTCAATGGGTGCTACACGTGCCACATCTCCTTCTTGAAGAGCCTTAAAATAGAAGAGCCACGACAAACCTGTTGCTGCGCCAGAGAGAATGAGAAACACCCATGTACGCCGTTCGATGAGATGAATTTCATGTTCATGGTGTCCCCAAAACACCACACCCCAAGTAATGATAAAAATCATGACTGTACGGATGGCAGTGGCTAAGTTGGAATTAATATCTCGCACACCCACTTTTGCAAATATGGCGGTTAATGCTGCAAAAAAGGCAGATAGTAAAGCGTAATATTTCCACATAATTGATTCACTGAAATAAGTATTCTTCTTATGGAGGGCTCTCTGAAGCTAATGGGATGTCCTTAAGCAAGGAGAACCATGTATTAAAACATTCTTTAAGGATAACGAAGTTTAAGGAGGATTATTCTTCTTAATAGTGAATAATCATTATCTCACACGGTTTTCCAGAAAGATTAGATGAGAAAATAACGTCATTTCAAGGGATAAGGCTTTCTGTGTCAGCGTGTTTATCTCGCATATACATTGTTATTTGAGCTTATAGTGTCATCTGCAGATAGCCCAACAATAGTCCTTTTTCAGAATAAAAATATACCATTATCCACTTATTTATGTAATAAATACGTGATTTCTTTTGTAAATTTCCTAAATAAGCGTATCTTTGTCAGCCTATATTGCTTATAATTTTATTAGAATAGAATGCCATCTATAGAAATTAAAAAGGTCGAGTCGCGGCGCGATTTGAAAAAATTTGTGGACGTACATTACGACCTTTATGAGGGAAATGAATACGATGTCCCTAATCTTTTCATGGATGATATGAATACACTCCGGAAAGATAAGAATGCTGCATTTGAGTTTTGTGAGGCAGAATATTACATTGCGTTCAAGGACGGTAAAGCTGTAGGACGCGTAGCTGCCATTATCAACCATCGTGCGAACGAAAAATGGAATAAAAAAAGCGTTCGTTTTGGTTGGATTGACTTCATTGACGACATTGAGGTGTCACGAGCTTTGTTTGAGCAAGTGGAAGAATATGGTCGTTCAAAGGGGATGACAGAGATTGTCGGACCATTAGGATTTACTGACATGGATCCGGAAGGAATGCTGACATGGGGATTTGACAAGCTCAGTACCATGATTACCATTTACAATTATCCCTATTACCCTCAACATTTAGAGCAATTAGGTGGATGGGAAGTGGATCAGGAGTATGTGGAATATTTCTTAGATGTTCCTAAGGAAATACCTGAGAAATATGCTAAAGTAGCAGAGATTGTTGAGAATCGTTACAATCTACATATCAAGAAACTCACCCGTCGTGAACTGCGAACCACCGACTATGGACGTCAGGTGTTTGGCATCATTAATGAGACTTACAAAGACCTTTATGGTTATTCAGAGTTGAGCGAGAAGCAAATCGATCACTATGTGAACATGTATCTTCGCTTTGCCGATTTGAATATGATAACACTCATAGAGGATTGGAATAAGGACAAAAAGCTGATTGGCGTGGGTATTTCAATACCTTCCTTGTCGTATGCCTTGCAAAAATGCCGTAGAGGACGTTTATTACCTTTCGGTTGGTGGTATTTATTACGAGCCATTAAATTTCAAAAAACTGGCGGTGGAGGAGACTTGCTCTTATTAGGCGTTCTTCCTGAGTATCGCTCAAAAGGGGCAAATGCTTTATTGTTTACCGACTTAATTCCCGTATTTAACAAATATGGGTTTACATGGGCGGAGAGTCAAGTAGAGTTGGTGACCAACGAAGGCGTGCAAAGTCAGTGGGGACCATTAAAGCCTACGAATCATAAGCGTCGCTGTTGTTATCGTAAAGAGATAAAATAGTACGTTTAGTATTCATCTTTTCTGATTTGGTTGATTTGTCCTACTTCCTCATGTACACGCATGCGCTTGGATAGATGAGAAATCTTGCGCTTTGTTTCGTTGTGAAAATGACGACAATAAAAGTGACTCAAGCGGCTTGTGTGAACAATGAAGCCTCCTCTCTATGCTATAATTATACAAAGAACTATGACAGAAAAAATCAACACGAAATTAGAAAATAATCAACAAAACAACAGGTCCGTCTCTCCTCAGCAACAAGCAGGTGCTGTTGTTTATACCGAAGATAACATCCGTCACTTGTCGGATATGGAGCATGTGCGTACTCGTCCAGGCATGTACATCGGTAGATTGGGCGACGGAAAACTGCCAGAGGACGGTATTTATGTACTCCTGAAAGAGGTTTTGGACAACTCTATTGATGAGTTCAAAATGAAAGCGGGCGATCGGATAGAGATAGATATTGAAGATAATCTGCGAGTTCGAGTGCGCGACTATGGACGAGGCATCCCACAAGGAAAACTGGTGGAAGCTGTGAGTGTACTCAATACGGGCGGAAAGTACGACTCCAAAGCTTTCAAGAAGAGTGTGGGACTCAATGGTGTGGGTATCAAAGCCGTGAATGCACTGAGTGCTCATTTCGAAGTAGAATCGTTTAGAGAGGGGAAAGTGAGAAAACTTACCTTTGAAAAAGGCGACATGAAAACCGATAAGACGACAAAGACTTCGGACGAATCTGGTACCTATATTTATTTTGAACCCGATGACACGCTCTTTAAGAACTATTCGTTCCATGATGATATTGTGGAAACGATGTTGCGCAACTACACGTATCTGAATGCCGGTCTCACCATTATGTATAACGGGCGGCGCATCAAGAGTCGTAATGGCTTGGAAGACTTGCTGAACGATAACATGACAACAGATGGCTTGTATCCAATCATACACATGATAGGTGAGGATATTGAGATAGCTTTTACACACACAAATCAGTACGGAGAAGAATATTATTCGTTTGTCAACGGACAACATACTACGCAAGGAGGAACGCATCAGAGCGCATTTAAGGAACATATAGCCAAGACGATTAAGGAGTTTTTTGATAAAAACTACGAGTATACCGACATCCGAAATGGTATTGTAGGCGCCATTGCTATCAATGTCGAAGAGCCTGTGTTTGAGAGTCAGACCAAGATTAAGTTAGGTTCAACGCAAATGGCACCTGGAGGTGAAACCATTAACAAGTATGTGGGCGATTTCATCAAACGTGAAGTAGACAATTACCTGCATATTCATAAAGAGGATTGTGCGGATATTTTAGAGGCTAAAATCAAATCCAGCGAACACGAACGCAAAGCAATGGCGGGAGTAACGAAGCTCGCCAGAGAACGTGCGAAGAAGGCGAATTTGCACAATAGAAAGCTACGCGACTGTCGTATCCATTTCAGTGACGAGAAAAACGATCGGAAAGAAGAGAGCTGTATCTTTATCACAGAGGGCGATTCTGCCAGTGGTAGTATCACGAAGAGCCGTGACGTGAATACGCAAGCTGTGTTTTCATTGCGTGGAAAACCATTGAACTCGTTTGGTTTGACAAAGAAAGTGGTGTATGAAAACGAAGAGTTCAACCTCCTTCAAGCCGCACTCGACATTGAAGATGGATTGGATACGTTGCGTTACAACAAAGTAATTGTGGCTACAGATGCCGATGTAGACGGGATGCACATCCGACTTTTAATCATTACCTTCTTCCTTCAGTTTTTCCCTGAGTTGATAAAAAAAGGACATGTGTATGTGTTGCAAACGCCACTCTTTAGGGTTCGTAACAAAAGAACAAAGATAAAGAATAAGGATGTGATTGCAGAAGCGGATGAAAAGCTCGATAAGAAGGATAAAAAGAGCGACTTCATTACACGCTATTGTTATAGCGAGGAAGAACGGCAAGAGGCAATCAAGGCACTTGGTCCCGACCCTGAAATAACCCGATTCAAAGGATTAGGCGAGATATCCCCCGATGAATTCGTACATTTTATCGGTCCTGATATGCGCTTGGAACAGGTGACATTACATAAAAATGATCAGGTGCAAAAGCTTTTGGAGTATTACATGGGCAAGAATACCATGGAACGACAAAACTTTATTATTGATAATTTGGTTGTTGAAGAGGATATCCCAGAGGAAGATTCCACCTTAGTAAGCTGATTCTGAACCAACTTTATCACCATTATTTTTTAACGAAGTTTGAATAAATGAGAAGATTTATAGCGTGTATAATGTTCGGATGGGTGGTTTGCACCGTTTCGGCACAGTTTAATTTTAATTTTGGGAAGAATTCTCCTATTCGCAAATTGGAAATAGCGGAAATAGCTATTCAAAATTTATATGTAGATACAGTTCAGGAAGATCGGTTGGTAGAAGAGGCTATCCGTGGAATGTTAAACCATTTAGACCCTCACTCATCCTACACTACGGCAAAGGAAACCAAAGCCATGACGGAAGCATTGCAAGGCTCGTTTGATGGAATTGGCATACAGTTCAATATGATGCAAGACACGCTGATGGTGATTCAGACCATAGCAAACGGTCCTTCAGAAAAAGTAGGTATCATGGCTGGCGACCGTATCGTGAGTGTTAATGATAGTAGTATTGCCGGGGTGAAGATGGCACGTGAGGAGATTATGCGCAGATTGCGTGGAAAGAAAGGTTCGAAAGTAAAGCTTGGCGTCTTGCGTAGAAACATTTCAGGAATGCTCTTCTTCACGGTGATACGCGACAGAATACCCGTCAATACCATTGATGCCAGCTATCTTATCCGACCACAGTTGGGGTATATCCGCATTGGTAGCTTTGGGGCGACGACGTATGCAGAGTTCATGGCGTGCGTTAGTGATTTGAAGAAGCAAGGTATGCAACATCTTATTTTAGACTTGCAGGATAACGGAGGCGGCTATTTGCAAGCTGCTGTTCAGATTGCCAATGAGTTTTTACACCGCAATGACTTAATTGTCTATACCAAAGGTCGCCGTTCTAATCGTAAAGACTATCTTGCAAAGGGCAATGGTAGTTTGCTATCTGGGAAAGTAATGGTGCTTATCAATGAGTTTTCTGCATCGGCTGCCGAGATTGTTACAGGTGCCATACAAGACCAAGACAGAGGACAAGTGGTAGGACGAAGGTCGTTTGGCAAGGGTTTGGTGCAGAGTCCGATACAGTTTCCTGATGGAAGTATGATGCGACTCACCGTTGCTCATTATTATACACCATCGGGACGATGTATCCAGAAGCCCTATAAAAAGGGCGATCGTAAAGACTATGCACTGGAGTTAGACCAGCGTTTCAAGCATGGAGAGCTGTACAGTGCCGACAGTATCCATTTTGCCGACTCGTTAAAGTATTATACTTTGCGCCAGAAGCGAGTTGTGTACGGAGGTGGAGGTGTGATGCCCGATTACTTTGTTCCGCTTGATACGGCTAAGTTTACATCGTTTCATCGACAGTTGGCAGCCAAGTCAATCATTATTAATGAAAACCTCAAATACGTTGATCAGCATCGCAAGCAACTGCGAAAGAAGTATACATCTTATGAACAGTTTTATCAAACGTATGAAGTTCCACAAACTTTCATCGATGCAGTGATAAAGGCTGGAGAAGAAGCAAAACTGAAACCAAAAGATGAGGCAGAACTTCAGCGTACTTTGCCTATGTTGAAAAATCAGTTAAAAGCACTCGTTGCACGTGATTTATGGGGCATGAACGAGTATTTTAGAATAATGAATGAAACCAATGACATTGTACTCAAAGCGGTAGAACTGATGAAATAAATTTCAATTCTCATGATACAATACTCCCCGAAAATTATCCTTGCGATAGTTTTCGGGGAGTATCGTATGTATATTCGTTCTCCATGAGCGGTTTGCTGTGGGCTACATTTGAGGAGAGAACGGTGTTAGAGAATAATTATCTGACTAATCCTGTTCCTTGGGAGTTATGCTCTCAATGCGAGAGCCTTATTTTCTGCTGCCTCCATCTGTTCGCGTTCGCCAGGACCTTTGTCGTTGATTCCACAGAGATGTAGAATGCCATGGATGATGACACGGTGGAGTTCCTCCTCGTATGTCTTGCCAAATAGTTCGGCATTGGTACGAACCGTGTCAAGACTAATCACGATGTCGCCGTTCACAGTGTCGTCCTCATCATAGTCGAAAGTAATGACATCTGTGTAATAGTCGTGTCCCAAGTATTCGTTGTTTACCTCCAAAATCTTTTTGTCGTCTACGAACATATAGCCTACCTCGCCAATCTTTCTACCGTAGGTGGCGGCTACGGCTTTGATCCAAGCTGAGGTTTCTCGTTTTTTGATGTTCGGCATCTTCACGCCGTCTGCATTATAGGTTATCATCAATCAGTATTTTTTCGTTTGATTTTATGGAAATTACTACTCAAAGGCTACGGTTTGTCGCTTTTAGGTGGAATGGGTAAGAACTCCTTCACGTCTCTCCCGTAGCGCAACAGTTCGCGAACCATCGATGAACTTACACTGGCTAACTGTGGTTCAGTGAACAAGAAAATAGTATCAATGCCACTTATATGGCGATTGATGTCAGCCTGTTCACGTTCGTATTCAAAGTCTTTTATCGATCGGACGCCTTTTATTATATAGGTAGCTCCTTCTCTTTTGGCAAAATTTACCGCCAAATCGTGATAGGACTTCACCGAAATTTTGGGTTCGTTGGCATACAACTTTGTAATTGCCTCTATGCGTTCGCCTTCAGAGAGCATGTGACTCTTCTGGCTGTTCACCCCTACACCGATGACGATGTGGTCGAAGAGAGGCAATGCACGCTTCACTACAGAGTCGTGTCCGATAGTGAAAGGGTCAAAGCTTCCCACGAAAATTCCAATTCTTTCTTTTTGATTCATGTTGAACGTTCGTGAGTTATGTAAATAATCCTGGTTCCATTAGGTTGCCTTTGTATGGGTCTCGCCCCAAATGTTCGTATGCTAAGTGCGTTGCCATGCGCCCTCTGGGGGTACGCTTAATGAATCCTTCCATGATAAGAAAAGGCTCATACACCTCTTCTACTGTACCTGTGTCCTCGCCAATGGCTGTTGCAATAGTGCTTAATCCTACGGGACCGCCACGGAATTTGTCAATAATAGTGAGCAAAATCTTATTGTCTATCTCGTCAAGTCCATATTGGTCGATATTCAATGCCTGTAAGGCATATTTTGCAATCGCAGTATTGATTCCTCCATTGCCTTTCACTTGTGCGAAGTCGCGTACACGTCTTAGCAACGCATTTGCGATACGTGGCGTTCCTCTTGATCGGCGTGCAATCTCATAAGCTGCCTCTTCATCAATAGGAACTTTTAAGATGGTGGCACTTCGGGTAATGATTCTAACCAATGTTGGCGGCTCATAATACTCCAAGTGCATGTTAATACCAAAGCGAGCACGCAAAGGAGCTGTTAAAAGTCCGCTTCTCGTTGTCGCTCCAACCAAGGTAAAAGGATTTAAATCGATTTGTATAGACCGCGCAGAAGGCCCTTTATCTATCATGATATCGATGCGATAGTCTTCCATGGCAGAGTAGAGATATTCCTCAACCACAGGCGACAGTCGGTGAATCTCATCAATAAACAGCACATCATTGGGTTCAAGAGAGGTTAGAATGCCTGCTAAATCACCCGGTTTGTCAAGCACTGGTCCACTTGTTAGCTTAAAGCCAACGCCCAATTCGTTCGCAATAATGTTGCTCAAAGTTGTCTTTCCCAATCCCGGAGGACCGTGTAAAAGCGTATGGTCTAAAGGTTCTCCGCGATATTTGGCTGCTTCTACAAATATTTCTAAGTTCTCAACAACCTTTGGCTGACCGCTAAAATCGTTGAATTTTAGTGGTCTTAGCGCATTCTCAAACTCCTTCTCGGCGGATGAGAGGCGTTCTTCTCGGATATTAAAATCTTCTTCCATGATTGTTGGACATCTAATTAGTTCTTGCAAAGATAATGAATAAAATCTACAATGCGAACTCCTCGCTATTTTTTGACACTTGGTTGCATTTTAATTAGTGTATTTTTGTAAAAAATAAACAATTATCTCTTTAGAATATGGAACAAGAACATACAGAAGAACAAATGCCTTGGTGGAATGTTATCCTATCGGGTGGAATGTTGGTCATAGGACTACTTTTCCCTTACTTTGGGTTGGATTTTGTAGAAAAGCCTCAATTCTTGTTGGTTTGGTATCTACTTGCTTTTGCCTTTGTGGGCTTGCCTGTCATGAAAGAAGCATGGGAAACAGCCCTCAAGGGTGATGTCTTTAGCGAATTTATGCTCATGACCATTGCCTGTATTGGCGCCTTTGCCATTGGCGAATATCCTGAGGGAGTGGCTGTGATGCTTCTTTATTGTATTGGAGAGGCTTTGCAAGACAGAGCCGTAGACCGTGCACGTGATAACATTCAAGAACTGATTGCTTTTAGACCTACCGTAGCTAAGGTTGTTGTCCAAGGGAAAATCATCGAAAAATCGCCCGAAGAAGTGCAGGTAGGTGATATTCTTGAGGTCAAAGCGGGGGATAGAGTACCCCTCGATGGCAAACTTGTTTCTGCTTCGGCTGCGTTTAATACCGCTGCCCTTACGGGCGAGTCGCTACCACGAACCTTTGAAACGGGTGGAGAAGTGTTGGCAGGAATGATTGCTGTGGATGCCGTCTCTCATTTAGAGGTGGTGCGTCCTGCCTGTGAATCGGCTGTTTCACGCATCTTAAATATGGTGGAATCGGCAGCAGAACGAAAAGCTCCCACCGAATTATTTATTCGACGTTTCGCACGCATTTATACACCAATCGTCATCGGTTTGGCACTGTTGACGGTGGTATGTCCTTATTTATATAGTATTTTTGACAGTCAGTACAGTTATATTTTTACTGACTGGTTCAGACGAGCTCTTGTCTTTTTGGTTATTTCTTGTCCCTGTGCATTGGTTATCAGTGTTCCTTTAAGTTATTTTGCAGGCATAGGTCTTGCCTCTAAACATGGCATCTTGTTCAAAGGAAGCAATTACTTAGATGCCATTACAGAGGTGGACGTTGTGGCATTTGATAAAACAGGGACCTTAACTACTGGTGAGTTTGCGGTTCAGTCTGTAGTAGGATTAGACCAAGAGGCTTTGCAAACCGTGGCTGCTATGGAGAAGTCGAGCAATCATCCTATCGCCCAAGCCATTTTGAAGTATTGCCCTACGGAAGAAAGCATCAGCTCTCAAGATATTGCAGGCTATGGTCTTAAAAATGAGGAATGGCTTGTAGGGAACTTAAAACTGTTAGATCGTGAGCAAGTATCTTATGCTGACGCCTTGCGCAGCATACCAGAGACAGTGGTAGCGGTGGCTCGAAAGGGAAAATATATGGGGCATATTATTCTTGCCGATACCATTAAAGAAGATGCAAAGAAAGCGATTTCGGATTTACCTGTACGAGCTGAAATGCTTTCTGGCGACCGTCAGGAATTAGTAACCAAGGTGGCTGCGGACTTAGGAATATCTCATGCGTATGGTGATTTGCTGCCTGATGGGAAAGTTTTGCACCTCCAAAATGTCAAGAAAGCAGGAGAGCGGGTTGCGTTTGTGGGTGATGGTATCAACGATGCACCAGTTCTTGCTTTGAGTGATGTGGGCATTGCCATGGGAGGTTTAGGCTCCGACATGGCTGTTGAAACGGCCGATGTCATTATTCAGACCGATCAACCCTCGAAGGTGGCTTGTGCCATAAGGATTGGAAGATACACCCGACGCATTGTCCATCAGAACATTGCATTGGCTTTGGGCGTTAAAGCTGTGGTTATGCTCCTTGGCTTGTTGGGCTTTGCCAATCTGTGGATGGCTGTTTTTGCCGACTCGGGGGTGGCTTTGTTAGCTGTTCTCAATGCCGCTCGTATCTTCTTTAAGAAGCAAAACTAAAACGATTTTGACGCAAAAAATTGATGTCTTTTGTCTTATTATTTTACCAAAAAGCGGTCATCTAAAATCTTCAAAATAGAAAAATTTAATAGGCAAACGCCCTGCAAAAATTCGCTGATTTGAGCAAAATAAACGTCTTTTTAAGTTAGAACATCAACTTAACACGCTTGGAAACTCTCTTTAGAGGTGTTATTCACATACAGTAGCAGCATTAAAGCATGCAAATAGCAGGCTTATCTCAATGCTTCAATCGCCAAAAAGGAGCAGGAATTGGATTGAAAAGAGCTGATATTTTCATAACGTGTTCAATAACAATAAATTACAAACCTTGCTCATAACTCGCGTATTTGCGGCCAACTTTGCTGTTGGTTGATTTTATGCGAGTTATGAGAGGCTCTTTGTAAAGAAAATTCAGCATTGATAAGCCTTCCATGTAGCATACCTCCAATGCTGCATACACAGTCTTGTTGGTGTTTTTAGTGGTCACTATATCACCCTAAAAAGAAAGTGCTGTGGTTGTTCCTTTTCCTAAAAAGCGTTGTTTATTTCTGTATTTTACAGAAGTTGAGAAAAGGAGACGATATAAAAAAGAATTCTGATGATAGTAGTCATAGCGTTAGTGGACGAAATTACTGGCGCAGAATCAGACGATTAGCTCATGCAGATTGCTGAAAACAACAACGAGTGTGCAGCTCTTACATCCTACGCTATGACTACTTCAAACTTAAGTACAAAACTAAAATATTTTACATGCTTACATCTTGATGACAGTCTGTATGTTCGTAAACTCGTTGGTGGCATCAATAATTCTAAGCTGTTTGTCCCAGTTGGCAGCTGGTTCATGCTTGTGGTTGTAGGTTCTCACCACGTTGATGAGCAGCTTGCCATCTGCTGTTGAAGCTTTGGAGACAAAGGAGCCACACTCGTTGGTCACGTTCTTGTGAAGTTGCTCTAATGCATCTGCCGACACCTTGTATCCTTCGGGCAGTGCTATTTCTATATTCCATATTGTTTGTCGTGGCGAAATCATATCAATATCGGCAGTGCGGTGGCGTTGTTGTCCTTCCACTTTCAGCATTCCTCCCAGTAGTTTACCAGTTGAGATGATGAGGTTGCGCCCAGCCTTTTTTACCATTCCCTCCATGGAATAGTTGGCGGTGTAGGTCAGGTTACGGTTTTTCTTGGAGGTACCTACCGATACGATTTTGCAGTCTCTGATGTTTTTCGGTGTATTGTCCCAATAGCTTTCCACTAAATCCTTCAACCATTTCTGTTGCTCTTCTTTCACCTTTTCCAGCGTTTGCTGTTCGGCTTCAGCCTTTCTCTTTCCCAGTGCCTCTGTAAATGGCTTGGCATCAGTCATTCGGTCGAGGTATGAGTCGTACACGTCTTTCAATGTAAGTATCTCTGTGCCGAGTTGTTCGCGGATGGTGCCAGTGGCACGATGCTCATGGTTAATCGCCAACTCCGTACCGTTTTCTATCTTTGTTTTGAGCGTATAGGCACTTTGGTTGTCCTCGGCTTTGCTGGCAGGCAACACAAAGACAGGATAATCTTTTTTAGCTTCTTTACTATTCTCGGGTTGAAGAATGGCTTTGCGCCCTTGCATGTCAGCTCTCAATTCTCCTGCTATGTTAATCGATGGACACCACGAATAGTAACGTTCACCCTCCTTGAGGTAGAGGAACGGCACGCCATTGGCATAAACAGACAGCTGATCGATGGGCTCGCAACCAGCCAGTGTGGTGATACCTATTCTGGTTTTCTTAATTCCAGCTTGTAGGAGTCGCAACTGAAGATTGTAGGCGAATCTACGGAGTGAAGCATCTACGATACGATCCTTGGCATATGTGAAGCACAAAAGGTCGTAGATATAGTCGGCTCTATCGGTGATGTTCGGAAATTGTTTTTTAGCTGCCTTGCAGTATTTCCTGAGTTCAAGGTTGCCGAAATAATCTAATGTCGCTACACGATAAAACTCAAATGCATCATCCTGTATGTCCTTGGCTTTGGGATTGGCATGTAGTCCTTTGCTTTTGGAACTGGGTGGGATAAACTCTCCTTTGAGTCGTTTACCCTGAATGTTGAGTATCGTCATAGGGGAGTGCTCCAGCTGATGATACCATAGGTCTGGGTTGGTAGTTTCCACATTGGTCACTTCAGCATCAAGGATGATATTCTTGTCCTCATCGGTACTCTGTTTGAAGTCTGGAGCACCGTTTAGTGTTCGATATTGTGAGGTGAGGTCTTTGTCTAACGTGCAGTGCACCTTCTTCCAGAGCATAGGGTATTCTTCCTGATAGGAGATGATAAACGGTTCCATGGTATGCTCCTCAAATTTCTTCTCTTCGTAGGTGAAGATGTCAATGTTGTCACCTACTGCCAATCCCGGCACCGCTAATTTCTGCCCTTTCTCCTTGTCCTTTTTTCCTTCTGCAGTATTCACATAGTCATCTGTGCTGACTTCCCTTATAGTACCATCGGGTTTAATGACTCTTACTCCAAGCACATGCTGCACTTTCTCGCTCCAACCCAATCGGTAACGTTGGTAATAGGAAATGAAGTCAAACTCGGAATATTTCTTAAGTGCGGCTTGGTCGTTAATGTGTATACATACACGATTGAGGTCGCTGGAGATAATGTTTCGCTTCATCTTGAAGCTCAAATTGATTACAGTGAGGAGATTCAAGTGCGACTTCTGGGCAACGCTCACGTCGCGGTAGGATGCCACAATGACTGCACTCTCGTTCTTGTACTTGGAAGGGATGTTGGTGTTTTTGAATTGTGGGAGATCCATCGCCCATACGTTTTTCCTAATGGTATCGGCAAAGGCTTTGTATTTCTCCAACTTGTCTGCATACACGCATGTAGTGCCTATCAACAGCAACGTGCATAGGCACACTCTCATTTTACTTACTCTGTTCATTATATCTGTTTTTTAGTTTAGGTTCGTGATTACCAGCTGCTCGTTGCATGCATCGTTCCACTTGCTTAGCATGTTGTTCCACTTCATGATGTCCGCCTTGGGTAAGAGACGTTGGTGAATGGTGAGTACACGGCGCAATATGACGCAGTTGTCTTTCTGTGTAAAGGTGCACTCCATCGTTCCTTGTGGCATGTCGAATTTCTTCGAAGGAGGTATCATAACCTTGCAGCCTGCTGGCAGTTGCACACTCACTTCGCGTACGATGCGGCACCGGAGTGGGAGCATAACATCGTGAGTGCGGTCGGTAGTATCTATTCTTTGCGAGAACAGTTCGTTGTGAGGATTTAGCTCTACGTACACCTCATGGTCTGCTTGTTGCACTCCTGTGCGGTTGATGATCTTACCTTCGAGTATTGCCCACGGTTCTCTGCGGTCTTTGACGGTCCACTTTACATCAGTAATTTCGTGAGCATGGTCGTCTGAATTCATCGCATTGGCGAGCAGAAGAAGCTTATCGCCTTGCTGTGTCGCATCATGTGTCCGCATGAAAAACTCCTTCATATCGCCACACCAAGCATTACTTACGTGTCCCACGAGGCGAGGTTGGTTGTTCATCTCTAATGTATAATGGTATGAAAGACTGTCAACAGAACTGTTACTGTTCAATATGGGCAGAGTCATGAGCGTGCAGTTAGCACCATTCTCCACCATAGCCTCTCGTCCTTGGATGTTACCGGGGATGTGTGTTGCTGGAATAAATCGATTGGTGGCATCCAGCCAATAGGTCTTGCCACCGTGGCTAAGTATACAAATCATGTGGTTGACAGCTCCCAAGGTAGGCACGTCACTGGCTTTGAAAGGGATGTCTTCCGTTCCGATGTCCACTAATCGTGCATCCATTTTCTGTGCTTTAAGCAAAGTGCAGAGCAGCATCGCCATGCCTTTGCAGTCGCCATAACACTTGCGTACAACTTCTGCAGGCCGATCTGGCTGATGTCCAGTGATGCCAGCTTCGAAAGCAACATACCTGATATTCTTTTGTACCCATGCATACGTATTGCGAATGCGATCCTCATCGGTCTTTGCTCCTTGTCCAATCTCTTTCAGTATGGTAGGGAGGTTGGGGATGTTCGTGTCTATTTGGGTTAGCTCGTTAGACCATTTGTACATGTCTTGATAGTCGGAAAAAGCTCCAACGATACAGATATATGGGTAAATGGAAGCCATTGGCGGCATTGCATTCTCCGATACCATGCCTTCCATGTCGGTGATGGTATAGGTATAGATTCTATCATTGGCATCCTCTGTCTGTTCAAATTTGACGTTCGGAGTGAAGTTTTGGTGTATTAGTTTGAATTGGTTGAACTGCTTGGGAATACGAATAACAACGGTCTTGTGTTTAATCTTGAAATCTTCGGATAGATAAATGCGTGTGAAATAGCGCACATCTTTGAAAGTACGTTCAAACTTTACCTTGCTCTCGTGGCGTTTCCGATCGAAGTTAATATTGAAAAAGCAGACCTTGGTGTCGTCGTAAAATACATTTTCGGGCGTTGCGTTTCGATATTGTGCGGCTCCTTTTCCAGAAGCTTTATCCAGAGAAATGAACTCGCCATACAAGGTGTAAGGCTGTATATTGATATTGCGAAGTGAGAGAGACTGATAAAGTGTTGTCACTGTATTCTTCACAATTGGCTTGCCATCGTTGTCAGACATGAACACATAGGTATCGGTACAGTCATCTATTACAACGTCTTTCACGGGCTTTGCGCCCCAGATTGAGATGGATGTCAGCGTTAGCAGCAGAACAAGCCATAGTTTCAAGTGAGAAATGTCATTCATTAGAAATGTTTTTAAGATATAATATATTGAAATTTAGTCTTTCATCTTTGTGGTTGTAAAAATAACAAAAATATTAATACGCTAATACGTTTTGTTTATTTTTTTTAATCGAAAAAGGTACGTTAATGCTGTTTTGTTGTCAGTTGTCTACGCTTGTCAAATATTTATCTCGTAGTGGTTGAATAATAACTCATTTGCTTTTTGAATCAAAGGCGCTTGAAAGTTTGGATTTATTCAAAAGAGAAATGCTCATTGGAACATCCTCATATATAAAAACGGTGCAATCTATTCGACTGCACCGTTAGTTGGAAAACCACGTCTTGTGGTTTTATTGAGTTGTTATGCAATGGCTGCTTCTTTTTCTTGTTCGTTCTTAATCTTGCGTCCCAATACTAAGTAAGCAATTGGAGAAGCGAGGAAGATAGAACTTAATGTACCTACGAAGACACCAACAATCATGGCAAAGGCGAAACTGCGAATGCTGTCAGCGCCCAAGATGAATATTGGAACCAACACAATGAGCGTAGAAACAGAGGTGTTAATGGTACGAGCCAATGTTTGGTTGATAGAGTCATTGAAGGTCTTTTGTATATCTTGTTTTGGATGTAGCTTCAAGTTCTCGCGGATACGGTCGAACACAACAACGGAGTCGTTAATGTCGTATCCAATCACTGTAAGGATAGCACCGATAAATGTCTGGTCTATTTCGAGAGAGAAACCTATCCAACCGTAGCACAAAGAGAACAAACCTATCACCATTGTGGTGTCGATAATCAATGCAGCTACAGAACCTATGGAGAATCCGATGTTGCGGAAGCGCAACAAGATATACAAGAAGATACAAATTAACGCTATCACAACGCTCTTAATTGCATTGTTGGTAATGTCCTTTGCAATGGAAGGTCCAACCTTAGAAGAACTGATAATAGAACCTCCTTCACGAATATCAGGATTCTTAAAGGCTTCAATATTTGCTTGCTTCACCATGCCCGCTTTCGTCAAGGCATTGTAAAGGATGGTTTCCGCCTTGTCATCCATTTGAGGATCGTTGCTCTCTAAGTTATAGTTGGTGGATACACGGAATGTCTTTCCGTCGGTACCAATAGCGATTACATTCGTGGTTGCCAGTTCTCCTGCATTTTTACCCACTGTATTTTTGAAAGCATTGTTCAGAACGCCACGTACATTTTCCACATGCGTAGCTTTATCTACGGTAACTACATAGTTGCGACCACCTGTGAAATCAATACTCTGACTCAAGCCACGAACAACAAAACTACCGATACAAATAATGATAGCAATGGCATAGATAGTACCACTTGTCTTGAACATCTTCATAAAGTTGTAGCGTGTATTCTGCATCATATTTTCAGAAATACCTGTCCAGAACTTCAGATTGAGCCACTTATCTTTGTTGAGTTTGTATTCATAAACCAAACGAGTCAAGAATACTGCACTGAAGAATGAGCAGGCAATACCAATCAACCATGTGGTGGCGAAGCCTCGAATAGGTCCTGTACCGAATACCAAGAGGATGACACCTGTGATTGCAGAGGTCAAGTTAGAGTCGAAAATGGCACTAAATGCATTGCTGTAACCTGCTGATACGGCTTGTTTCATACCCTTTCCTGCTCGTAACTCTTCTTTGATACGTTCGTATATCAGCACGTTGGCATCGACGGCAGTACCTAATGAAAGCACCATACCCGCAATTCCCGACATCGTTAGTGCTGCTTGGAACGAGGTAAGAATGCCCAACGTAAAGAACACGTTAATAATCAAAGCACAGTTGGCTATCATACCAGGGATGAGATTGTACATCACAATCATGTAAATCATCAGTAATACGAATGCCAATGCAAATGAGATAATTCCTTGTTGGATAGATTGTGCACCCAATGTAGGACCAACAACCTCCTCTTGAACGATACGTGCAGGCGCAGGCATACGACCAGATTTCAAGGTATTAGCTAAGTCCTTGGTGTCCTCAATGGTGAAGTGACCAGTGATAGAAGATTGTCCTCCATCGATTTGTCCATTGATACGAGGAGAGGTATATACCAATCCATCGAGCACAATAGCTACGGCTCTACCGATATTTGCTTTGGTGATGGCTGACCAGCGACGAGCACCGTCTGTGTTCATCGTCATGGAAACCTCTGGCTGACCTGATAGATGATTAAACTGATCGGCTGCATCTGTAATCACATCACCTTCCAAAGGAGCGCGTCCTGTGGTGGTAGTAATCTTCAAAGCATGCAGCTCAAAATAGTTTTTCACTTGCAAACCGTCTGCTGGCTTTGCACTCCAAAGGAGTTTGAGGTCTGCAGGAAGGATTTGTTTTGCGATATCAGAATGTATCAATCGGTTGATTTCTGCTGTATCACGTACGTTGGCATAACCTACACAACTTAGTGCATTTTGTCCTGTTGTGCTTAAGATTGCCAACAATGGGTGCTCTTTTTTAGCAGCAGCCAACTGTGCGTCATTAGCAGTCTTTACATTCTTTGTTTGATTTTCCTCTTTGATTTGGAATTTAGGTTGCGCCTTCTTTACCTTTTGAGCAGCTTTGGGTTGAGCCTCTGTTGAGTCAACAGCAGTCGTGTCTTTCGCAACACTCTCGCCATGTGCAAGTTGTGCGTCCAATTGGTTCAAGTAAGGAATTATTTCTTCTGCATTGAAGGTCTCCCAAAACTCAAGGTTAGCGCTTCCTTGCAAGAGCTTACGCATGCGCTCTGGTTCGCGGATACCTGGCATCTCTACCATGATACGTCCTTCTTCACCTTCCAACTTTTGGATATTGGGTTGTACTACACCAAACTGGTCAATACGAGTTCGTACCACATTAAATGAGTTGTCAATGGCGGCTTGTGACTCTTTACGCAGTGCTTTCTCTACTTCCTCATCACTGCTCTGTGGGTTTACTTTGCCTTGCAGTTGTTGGGTAGCAAAGATTTCAGCAAGTCTGCGCTGTGGCGCATTCTTCTTGAAAGCCTTAATAAAGAGTGAGATAAAATCGCTCTGACTGGTCTCTTCTTCAGCTCTTGCTTCCTTCATCGACTTTACAAAATCAGGGTCTGTCTTGTGATCAGCGAGCATTTCGATGACATCAGGTACCGAAATCTCAAGAATCACATTCATACCACCTTTTAGGTCAAGTCCAAGTCCGATTTGTGTCTCTAAACATTTCTGATAAGAATAAATGCCTAAATACTTCACAGAGTCTTTGTACTCCTGCTGTGCTATCGGATCTTTCAGCTTGGCAGCTTGGCTATCGTAATAGCGTGTGGCGGCAGAAAATGACAAATAGAAGATGCTTGCAAGCGTCAAAAGGACGGCTGTTACAATTACAATTCCTTTGTTTTGCATTTTAATTTATTATTGATTATTGTTTTTTCCAAAAAATTATAGACGTGCAAAGATACTATTTTTTTGTTACTATGAAAAATTTATAGCGCTTAAATGTATATTTTTGAGCATTTTGCACTTATTTTGCTTGCTTTTCGAGCCAGCAATAAATGGGGTAGTGGTCACTCGTTTTGATTTTATTGTCTACTTGACAGTTGTATGGTTTTAAGTTTTTTGAACACATCAGCTGGTCTATTCTCACATAGAATCCTCCTAAATGATAGGAAATCCCGGGTCCATTGCCTGTCTCAATGTAGCAGTCGCGCAGATATTTGGCAATGGTTTTCCGTGCAAACGAGTTGGGACCGTCGTTAAAGTCACCACAGAGAATGATAGTTTTGTCTTGATGTTGTTCTATATACTGGGCAACAGCTTTGGCTTGTGGAGCGCGTATCTTAGTGGCTTTTGCCAACTTATGATATAAAGACTTTGAACCTATCTTGATAGAGTCTGTTTCTAATTTGCCTTTAACCATGCCCTTAAAACTATCCTTGTCTTCTTCTGTAAGTCCTATGGATTCGAGGTGGTTGTTGATGACGATTACAGTATCTCCTTTGATGTCAAGAAAGAAAGCCGTTGAATGATTTCCTTCGGAAGGATAGTGGATAGCTTCTTTCTTCAAAATAGGAAACTTACTGTAAATCGCCATTCTGTCCGACCCTTTTTCGGTCAGTGAAAAGTCATGGTAGGCATAGATAGGATTGAGTGCAGCCTCTATGCGTTCTTTCCCCACCTCCGTTGTCTCTGCTTCCTGTAAGCATACAATGTCGGCATCTTGCGCCCTTAGATAGGTGAGAATAGGGTTTGCTTTTCCCTTATCTTTCCAGCCTGCAAAGTACCACACATTATATGATAGTACTTTGATGGCATGTGGTGGCGCTTCTTTGGGTAAGTTCAATGGGCAGTAATTGCGAATAGGAGGGAAGCAAAGTACGAACCCGACAATGGGAATCCAACAGTTTTTGAAATGGAAAATAACCCAAGTCACTAAAAATCCTACGTTCATTATTAACAGCACAGGCAGTAGTAGTCCCATGTTTGCCAAAGCGGGATGGACTGTAGGATCTAACCTATCGGCATATCCCGCTATGAGCATGACCAAAATAGTCATCACGTTGGCGATAGCGAGGATTTGGATTATTATTTTTTTTACAAACCGAATCATGTAAATTTACCGACGGTTACTGCTGTCAAAGAGTTTTCGCTTCTCTTCACTCGATAGACTGTCATACCCACTTTTGCGTATTTTGTCTAAGATTCTATCTATCTCTTCTTGCTCTTTCTGCTTGTGAGCGTTGTAATCCCAATCGCTTTGGTGCTCCTGATAAGACTCATGTGGAGGCGGTGTCTCTGCTGATTTGTGCGTATGTCTTTCCCATTTATCCTTCAAATTCTCAAAGAATTGCTCACCTTCCGAACGAGAGGAGGAACCGTAGGGGTGACGTTTCCAATAACGAATTAGGAAGAATCCCACAACCATACCGCCCAAGTGTGCGAAGTGGGCTACATTGCCACCTGTGGTAGTGAGTGCCATGACCAACGAGATGCCTGCATACAAGATGACAAACCATTTGGCTTTGATAGGAATAGGAAGGGGGAAAATAAAAATTCGCTCTTCTGGAAAAATCATTCCAAAAGCCAACAAAAGTCCATAGACCGCACCAGACGCTCCCACCGTAGTCCAACGATTCAGAAACTCATCCATGGAAATTCTTAAGCCTTCTAACTGTACTGAGTCGTAAGCTGGCAGCCCTTCTACCAAAAAAGAGCCATATTGCGCCATCTCTTGAAACAATCCAGCCCCGACGCCGCATGTGAGATAAAAGAACAGAAACTTTTTTGGTCCCCATACGCGTTCCACTACACAACCAAACATCCATAAAGCAAACATATTAAAGAATATATGTTCGAAAGAGGCATGCATGAACATGTATGTGAACAACTGGTAAATGCGGAAATCGGATGCTATGAAAAAATGTAACCCCAAAAGACTATTCAAGTCGATAGTGCTACGAAGTGCATACATGGCTGCAAAAGCCAATATATTAATAATGAGCAAATTTTTTGTAATGGTAGGGATACTGCGCATTGTAAAGGGTTAAAATTTGAGTCGTTTTATTGGGTGCAAATGTACAAAAAAACTCTGGTTTTTGAACGATATGCAGTGATTTAACGGCTTTTTTAGCGTAAATAACACATTTTTTTGCCTTTTTAGTTTGATTTATGAAAAGTTTAGTTTATATTTGTCCCTTGAAGACAGAAGAACTCATTTTATTAATCCTTTTATAAACTCAAAAGTAATGAATAAATCAGAATTAATTGACAGAATTGCTGAAGCTGCAGGTATCAGCAAAGTAGCTGCTAAAAAAGCTTTGGATGGAACAACAGATGCTATCAAAGAAGCTTTGGTAAAAGGTGAAAAAGTTCAGCTCATTGGTTTTGGAACCTTTAGCGTTTCAGAGCGTGCTGCTCGTGAAGGAATCAATCCTTCTACCAAGGAAAAGATTAAGATTGAAGCTAAGAAGGTTGCTAAGTTTAAGGCTGGTGCCGAACTTGCAGACGCATTGAAGTAAACATCTCGTATGAACATACAAAAAAGGTGATTCTTTTGAATCACCTTTTTTGTTGTCCTAAGCGGATTCGAACCACTACAAACAGAACCAAAACCTGTTGTGCTACCATTACACCATAGGACACTGTGTAGCTTGTTGTTTGCCTTTTGAAATGTGTCCCTTTTGAGGGGGCATTTTTTAAGACTTTGCAAAGGTAGTGTTTTTTTTATCTTCCGCCAAATTTTTGAACTTTTATTTTCAAAAGTTGCATTTCTTCATGAAATTTATGTACTCGTTGTTCAACATTCGTTTGTTGGTGTAGTGGGGTGTGAGTTCGCAAGAAAAGTATCTATAAAAGGCTTGATATAAAATCTTTCTATTTCTTGTTTTGTCAATAAAAGTGACAGTTTTTTAACACTTCTCAAAGTTCCAAAATAGAAAAAATAATGAGGTATAATGCTCAGTTTTAGTCTCTGTTTTTGCTGTTGCAATGAGTTTGTTCGGTTATCTCCATAACTTAATGCGGCTATAACATGTTTTCAACGGTGCAAAAACAATGTAACAAAGGCATTGAAAGGCTGCTTTAATGTTGTATTTTGTTGGGTTATTATGGGTTAGAAAATGGTATTTTCTCTCAATGTGTTGATACTCATAGTGTTGGCAAAGTGCGCTATTTCTGCGATATTTGAAAACAATCTTTCGCAACTTCAAAATACGCGAGTTTTGAGGAGGTTGGTGTAAAATTTTATGACATTGATTTTTGTTCATTCTCATGTGCGAATGAAGCAACGAAATTGAACATAAGAAACAACTTCCTTGTACTGACGATTGATGCACTCAGGCGTTCGTAGTCATCAATGATAAGTGGTTATTGCAGAGATGTCCAAACCCTAAACAACCTTAAAAAACGTCCTAATAATCACTATTTTGCATAATTAAGTATTAAAAAGGTGGTCTATTTGCGGAATTCTATATAAATTTGCAGCTAAAATTATAATCAGACATCAATGAAAAGGAGATACCTACCCCTCGTCTCGCTGTTCTTTATTGCTCCATTGCTGGCATCCTGTCTCAGCAATGACGATGAGGAAACTATAGCATATAACGACGCTGCAATCACAAGTTTTTCAATTAAGACTTTGAAACGTGTCGTGCATACTACGTCTAAGAGTGGAGCAGATAGTAGCTACGTTGTTAATTTTCCAACCAGCGACTATCACTTTTATATCAATCAGCTTACACGAGAAATCTATAATCCTGACTCTTTGCCCCTTGGCATAGATGCTTCGAAGGTGTTGGCTACGATAACGACAAAGAATGCAGGGGTGTTAGGCGTCAAGAATGTGGCAAACGATTCTGTCAAGTTTTACAAGGCGACCGATTCGTTAAACTTTGTTCAGCCACGCCAAATTGTGGTATATAATCAAGCAGGTACTGCCTTGGCAACCTACAAGATACATGTCAATGTGCATCGTGAGGCACCCGATGTCTTCAAATGGTCACAGCCAGTGAAGCAACAGTCAGCATTAGGTGCGCTGACGGGTATGCGTGTGTTAGTGAACAACGGTCGTCTATATGTCTTTGGAACAGAGGGCGAACATGCTAAGCTATATGCTGCTACCACTAAAAGTGGAGCTGACTGGCACGAACTGTCAACCAATATGCCATTGTCGGCACAAGCTTGGCAAAATGTGGCTTTGCTGGGACAGACTTTTTATGTGTATAACAATGGCGCATTGCTGTCGTCTGCAGATGCTCAAAACTGGCAGAAGGTGGCGGATGTGGCATTGAACCATTTAGTTGGAGCGACAGAAAATAAGTTATATGCTTTGTCTTCGGAAGGACAACTTGTGGTGTCGAGCAACCAAGGGAAAAGTTGGACGAGAGAAAAACTCGACAAACAAGATGGACAGTTGCCTCAAAAAGACTTCTCCTTGTTGGTACTCCCTGTGAAAACAAATCGTGGTGTGAACCGCTTGTTCTTAGCAGGAACCACCGATAAAAATAATTGTTTGTGGAGTAAGATAGACGATGCAGACCCGAATGCCGAGCAACAACCTTGGACATTCTTCTTGCAACGTTCGGCAGACCGATACGCATTGCCTAACATGAATCATCTTCAGGTGGTGAAAAATGGCGATGCCCTCATAGCAATGGGTGGTGCTGGCATGGGTGAGAGTAGTGCTGTGAAGCCCTTCGCTCAATTCTATAGAAGTATAGACGGAGGACTGTCTTGGCATCAATACGGAAACCTAACCTTCCCAAAGGACTTTCAGAGTAGTGCAACTTCGTTTGCTATGGCGAGTGATGAAAACCACTACTTGTGGCTCATCTGCGGTAAAACAGGTCAAGTGTGGAAAGGCAGATTTAACGAGTTGGGCTGGAAAAAGGTTCAAAAATCGTTTACAGAATAGCAATTGACAAACGTTGGCATGCAGTATCGATTACTCTCCATCCTCTGTTTCCTGTTCGCTGTGCAAGTTCATGCACAGGACGATGTGGAATATCGCATGGAAGTGGGAGTGGGTGCAGGCTTGGTTTCGTATCAAGGAGATTTCAACGGTAGCGTTATGAAGAACTTGCAACCCATGGGTTCGTTAGTGTGGCGCTATGTATTCAATCCACGTATGGCACTCAGGGTGATGGGTAGTTACGGAAAACTCAAGGGAAATTCCACAGCAGTGAAGACGTATTACCCCGAATGGGCAGGGAAGTCTTACCAGTTTGCTCACCAGTTGGGAGACTTGAGCGTGACCTACGAGTATAATTTTTGGCCATATGGCACAGGAAGAGATTATCGTGGGGCAAAGCGACTTACTCCTTTTGTCTTTGGAGGCGTAGGAGCTACCTATGTTTCTGGTAACAGCAAAAATGTCTTTACTGGCAACATTCCTTTGGGATTGGGCGTGAAATATAAAATAGGTGACCGTGTTAATTTAGGTTTGGAGTGGGCAATGCACTTCTCGTTGAGCGATGAACTGGACGGAGTGAAAGACCCTTACCAGATAGAAAGCACTGGAGCCTTTAAGAATACAGATAGCTATTCGGCGTTGCAGCTTACCTTGACCTATAGTTTTCAAGCCAAGTGTAGGACGTGCCATAATGATGCCGAGTAGGAGATAATGTAGAGAAGCGAATGAATCATGAATTAGACAAAACCCGAATACCTGCACATATCGCCATTATCATGGACGGTAATGGGCGTTGGGCTGCAAAGCGTGGCTTGGAAAGAAGCTATGGACATCAGGCTGGTGTAGAGACTGTACGCAGAATTACAGCAGCATGTACCAAGCTGGGCGTGAAGTTCCTGACGCTGTACACATTCTCTACGGAGAATTGGAATCGTCCGTCAGATGAGATTTCAGCACTAATGGGACTGGTGTTAAGCTCTCTCGAGGACGAAATCTTTATGAAAAATGATGTTCGGTTTCGGGTGATTGGCGATATAGCACGCCTTCCCGAGGATGTGCAAAAGAAATTGCACGAGACCGAGGAGCATACCAAAGACAATGCAACGATGACTATGGTGGTCGCTTTAAGTTATTCCTCACGGTGGGAGATCACAAAGGCGGTGCAGGATATTGTTACCGATGTGAAGGCAGGAAAGATAAGCAAGCAGGCGATTTGCGAGGACATGATGAGCAAATATTTGCAGACAGCATTCATGCCCGACCCAGATTTGCTCATTCGTACTGGAGGAGAGGTGCGCGTGTCAAACTACCTGTTATGGCAAATCGCCTATTCCGAACTGTATTTCTGCGACACCTTTTGGCCCGATTTCGCTGAGGAGGACCTTTATCGTGCGATAGCCAATTATCAAAGCAGACAACGCAGGTTTGGTAAGACAGAACAACAAATAGAAGATCAGAATAAGTTAGCTAATAATTCAACGAGATGAATCATATAAAAAAGGTGCTAATCATAGCGCTCGTACTTGGTAGTTCTATCATGTCTCAAGCGCAAGATAAGATCGTATATCCTGATATCAATTATGCAGGGACACCTCGTACCTTGGTGATTGGAGGCATCAATGTAACAGGAGTCGAAGGATACGAAGACTATATGCTATCGGGTATTTCAGGATTAACCGTGGGACAAACCATCACAGTGCCTGGAAATGAAGTGACCAATGCGGTGAAGCGTTATTGGAAGCATGGACTGTTTTCGGATGTATCCATAGGAGCTGATTCGATAGTGGGAAACAAAATTTACTTGAATATCTATTTGCAAACCCTGCCACGCGTGTCGGAAATCAACTATATCGGATTGAAGAAGTCGGAACGTGAGGACATGGAAGCCAAATTAGGCTTGCTGAAAGGTGGACAAGTGACGCCAAATATCTTAAGCAGGGCAAAGTTCTTGGCTAAAAAATACTTTGATGACAAGGGCTTTAACAATGCGGATATCAGCATTATGCAGCGAGATGATGTGACCAATAAGAATAGCGTTATTTTGGATGTCGTTGTTGATAAGAAGCAAAAAATGCGTGTTCGCGATATTATCATTGATAACAATCGGGCTTTGACCAACTCAAAAATCAAAGGAGGACTGTTCAAGAAAGGCGCATTCAAGAAGATTCACGAGGCTGGTAAGTTAGGTTCACTCTTCAAATCGAAGAAGTTTACGCCTGAAAGGTGGAAAGAAGACAAACGCAACCTGATTAAGAAATACAACGAATTGGGCTATCGTGATGCCGTAATTGTTAAAGACAGTGTATGGACGGTTGATGACAAACACGTGAGTGTGTATGTAAAAGTGGACGAAGGAACGAAATATTATATCCGCAATATCACATGGGTGGGCAATACCGTCTATCCTACCGACTACCTAAGTGCTTTGCTTGGAATGAAGAAAGGTGATGTGTACAACCAAACACTCATGAACAAACGTCTCACGGAAGACGAGGATGCAGTGGGCAACCAATATTGGAATAATGGTTATCTGTTTTATAACTTGCAGCCTACAGAGATGAACGTTGTGGGCGACTCCATTGATTTGGAGATGCGTATTACAGAGAATCAACAAGCCAGACTGAATCATGTGCGCATTAATGGTAACGACCGATTGTACGAAAATGTGGTGCGTCGTGAACTCAAGACCAAGCCTGGCGATCTCTTCTCCAAAGAGGCGCTCATGCGATCAGCACGTGAATTGGCTTCCATGGGACACTTTGACCCAGAAAAAGTGAATCCGGATGTGAAGCCAGATCCAGAGAATGGAACGGTTGATATCAATTGGAACCTGCAACAGAAAAGCAATGATCAGGTTGAATTCTCACTCGGTTGGGGACAAAATGGTTTGATTGGGCGTGTTGGTTTGAAGCTCAATAACTTCTCAATTCGTAACCTATTTAATAAAAATAGTGAGCGTCGAGGCATCTTACCCATTGGAGATGGTGAGGTGTTGTCTGTCGGTGTACAGACGAATGGACGATATTATCAGTCGTATAACATGAACTACTCCACCAATTGGTTTGGTGGAAAGCGTCCTACCCAGTTCTCTATCGGTGCTTATTACTCAAAGTCAACCGACGTCTCCAGCAACTATTATAACAGTGGGTATATGACCAACTACTATAATTATATGTACGGTTATGGAAACTATGCCTACAATAATTATGAAAACTATTACGACCCTGATACTTACATCAAGTTGTTTGGAGCCAGTCTGGGTTGGGGTAAGCGCCTGAGATGGCCAGATGACTACTTCACTTTGTCTGTTCAATTAGCCTATACACGCTATATGTTGAAGAATTGGCGGTACTTCTTGCTCTCTACGGGTAATGCCAACAACTTGAACTTGAACTTCTCTATCAATCGTACTTCTACCGATAACCAACTGTATCCACGTAAAGGTTCGGAGTTTACAGCCTCGGTTTCACTCACTCCACCATGGTCTAAGTGGGATAAAAAGGATTATCAAAACTTAGCACTCGACCCACAATCGTCGACTTACTTGGCAGAACAGCAAGAAAAATACAAGTGGGTAGAATACCATAAGTGGAAGTTCAAGGCTAAAACTTATACGGCTTTGTCGGGTGGACAAAAGTGTTTCGTACTGATGACTCGTGTAGAATTTGGTTTGTTAGGGAGTTATAACCGTTACAAAAAGTCACCCTTTGAAACTTACTACGTCGGAGGAGACGGTATGAGTGGATATACGACGGGCTATGCCGAAGAGACCATTGGACTAAGAGGTTATGAAAATGGACAGCTCACCCCTCGCGGTTATGAGGGTTATGCGTATGACCGAATGTCATTGGAGCTGCGTTATCCGTTCTTGTTAGGCAACACTACCATCTACGGTCTTGGCTTTGTGGAGGCTGGTAATGCTTGGGACGAAACCAAAAAGTTCAATCCGTTTGACATGAAGCGCAGTGCGGGTGTTGGTGTGCGCATCTTCTTGCCGATGGTTGGATTAATGGGAATCGACTGGGCATACGGTTTCGATACTGTCTTTGGAAAGAAAGGTGGCAGTCAGTTCCACTTTATCTTAGGACAAGAATTCTAAAAAAGATGAACATAGACGCTGTTTGGTTAAATCATCTGACGTACCTCAACGAAGCTGATTCAAATAGCGTCATCATAGAAAACAATAAAATAGATAGCCAATGAAAAAAATATTATTGATGAGTCTCATGTGCTTAGCGGCACTGAGTATGAGTGCACAGAAGTTTGCACTGGTGGACATGGAGTATATCCTTAAAAACATTCCAGCTTATGAGCGTGCCAACGAGCAGCTGACACAGGTGAGCAAGAAGTGGCAAGCAGAAGTGGAGGCGTTGAATACCGAAGCGTCGACCATGTATAAGAATTATCAAAACGAGGTAGTGTTCCTTTCGCAAGAGCAAAAGAAAGCGCGACAAGAGGAAATCATGAAGAAAGAAAAGAGCGCCAGTGAACTGAAGCGTAAATACTTTGGACCTGAAGGTGAACTTTTTAAGAAGCGACAAAGTCTCATGACTCCCATTCAAGATGAGATATACAATGCAGTGAAGGAGATATCCGAATTGCGCGGTTATTCTCTTGTAGTAGACCGTGCTTCTAATTCGGGCATCATCTTTGGCTCTCCCAAAATAGACATTAGCAACGAAGTGTTGCAGAAATTAGGTTATTCGAATTAATAATTAATCATAAAATAAAAAACAAAGAAAATGAAAAAGCTTATTTTAATGTTGATGTTGTTTGCACCAATGGCTCTGTTTGCACAGAAGTTCGGACACCTCAACACGCAACAAGTGATGAATGACATGCCCGAATTTGTGAAGGCACGTGGTGAAATTGAAGCAACTGCCAAGCAATATGAGAATGACTTGAAGGCGATGCAAGAAGAGTTGCAGCGTAAGGCTTCCGAATATGATAAGACGAAGTCGACCATGAATGCCACCAAACAAAAGGAAACAGAGGAATCGCTGATGCAGTTGAATGAAAAGATTCGTACGGCTTATCAAGACAACTCACAGGCATTGCAAAAGGCACAGCAAGAAAAAATGCAGCCCATCACAGCGAAGTTAGTCAAAGCAATTCAGGCAGTGGGTAAGGCAGGCAACTATGTTTATATCATGGATGTCACCGCTGGCATTCCCTACATTAGCGAAACGTTAAGTGAAGATGTTACCGCTAAGGTGAAGGCTGAATTGAACAAGATGAAATAAATGAAACGGTGAAAGTGAGGGACCTTTGAGCTTAGCTACCACTTGAAAGTCATTGATTCATACCAATGATTAGTAGTAAAGACAGGTGTTCGCTTTCAATGGATAAGAAATAGAGTTGGCAGATATGAGCAAGCGTGCTATGCGCTGACGGTGTTTGCTAACTCTTTTTCTTTTTTTATCAACAAAGGGGGAAGGAGATTCTTTGGAAACTGGGCGAATCATGCTTTCTTTGAAGATTACTTCTCATCACATAAAACACATAGAAGAATGAAAAAGCAACTCTTATTTCTGTTATTTTTGATGCTACCCTTGCTGTCACAAGCGCAACAAGTGCTACCTAAGTTTGGATATTTCAACTTGAGTTCGCTCATCAAAATGGTGCCAGAATATGCCGTGGCACAAAAGAATATAGCCGACTTGCGTGCTAAGTATGATGTAGAAACAAAGCGTTCTGAAGATGAATTCAATAAAAAATATGAGGAATTCCTCGATGGGCAACGCGATTTTGCTCCCTCAATATTACAGAAGCGTCAAGCTGAATTACAAGATATGATGGAGAGGAACGTCGCTTTCAAGAAAGAATCGCAGCGCCTTTTAGCGCAAGCCGAAAAGAATGCGATGCAACCCGTGAAGGACAAAGTGCTGCACATCATTCAACAATTGGGTAGAGAGCGTGGGTATGCTTTCGTGCTGAATGCGGACAACGATGCTCTCCCTTACGTAAATTTGGCTTACGGGGACAATTTGAACGATGCGGTGATGAGTGTACTTCACCGCTAAGTGACAGTTAAGGACAAGATGAACATGGCTCAATTATCACGACAACCGGGACCAATAGGTGTATTTGATTCTGGCTATGGTGGTTTGACAATCCTCCATAGCATTCGTCGTTTGTTGCCTCAATACGACTTCCTTTATTTGGGCGATAATGCACGTGCCCCATACGGTACGCGTTCCTTTGAGGTGGTGTATGAGTTTACCCTTCAGGCGGTGACCAAACTGTTTGAAATGGGGTGTCATCTCGTTATCTTAGGGTGTAACACCGCTTCTGCGAAAGCCTTGAGAAGCATACAGCAGAACGACCTTCCACATTTGGATGCAAAGCGAAGGGTGTTGGGCGTTATTCGTCCAACCGCCGAAATCATCGGCAAACTCACGCAAAGTCGACATGTAGGACTATTGGCTACCGAAGGAACGGTAAAGAGCGAGAGCTATCCACTCGAGATACAGAAGTTTTATCCCGATATTCAAGTGTCAGGAGTGGCATGCCCTTTCTGGGTTCCTCTGGTAGAATATAACGAGGCAAACAGTCCGGGTGCAGACTATTTTGTGAAAAAACGCATGGATGCCCTCATGGCAAAGGACGGAGCCATCGATACCATTATCTTGGGATGCACACACTATCCTTTGTTAATGGCAAAGATTGAGAAGTACAATAAGCCAGGTGTACGAATTGTAGCACAAGGAGAATATGTGGCTCGCAGCTTGCAAGATTATCTGTATCGCCATCCTGAGATGGAGGAGAAGTGTACAAAAAACGGGACTTGTCGATATTTTACAACAGAGAACCCCGCACGCTTTAAGGATTCGGCACAAATCTTTCTGCATGAGAATGTAAATGTAGAGCATGTTGACTTAACTTCCTAATCGTCTTTATGACGGATATTGACAATCGCATATCCTTTCGTTTAAGTATGCTATTTATACAGCGAATAACTTCCATTAAGCATCGTTTGCAGCATTAGTGGTATGCTTCATGGAAGGCTTATTAATGCTGAATTTTCTTTACAAAGTGTCTCTCATAACTCGCGTGAAATCATCCAACGGCAAAGTTGGTCGCAAATACGCTGAAAATGAGAGAGGTTTGTAACTCGTTGTTATTGTGCGTATTACATCAATGTCAACTCTTTTCTTTCCTATTTTTACCACTTTTTGGCGACTGAAGCATTGAGATAAGCTCACTATTTGCATGCTTTAATGCTGCTACTGTATGTGAATAACACCTCTAAAGCGTGTTTCCAAGCGTGTTAAGTCGATGTTCTAACTTAAAAAGACGTTTATTTTGCTCAAATCAGCACATTTTTGCAGGGCGTTTGCCTATTAAATTTTTCTATTTTGAAGATTTTGAATGGTCGATTTTTGGTAAAATAATAGGACAAAAATGTAATTCTTAGAATGCTTTTGTTGGTTTAGATTCGGTTTTATCTTTCACTAAGTTTTTTGTCTCTTTCGCGTAATTTGTTGTTCTATAGCTGCTCAACAATTGTTTAAAAACCTGTGTTCGGGAAAAACTCGCCTTGTGTTTTGTTTTTGAAGTAAGGGTACAAGTCCTTTATCCCTGTCAATTCGAGGGATGGCTTTCTATCCTATACTATTCGGCTTCGATTATCTCAAAATATGGTCAGCTGTCTGCCTTTATCTTCAGTACAGAAGTCTATATTTATAGATGGCTTCTTGTTGAAGAAACTATAGGCAGTAATTGCTGCGAGTGCGTTCATTGCGAAATTGAGTACGCTACGGTGTCTGGAATGTACCAGTTGAGCGACGTGCCAGAGTTCGTCATTGATGGTTTCTATGATCGACCTCTTCTTCAGCAGGAAGGGTATGACCTTGTTTTGCATGTTGCATCTCAGACCAGTAACCAATTGTACGCCATAGTTGAAAGCCTTTCGAACAGCCCCTGTGATATGTACCCCTTGTCTGCAAAGAGTTTTCAAAAACATTCTCGCTCAGTCTGTTGAATACGTTTTCATCCCTGTCGTCCACATTGGCCTTGGTCAGCATGAAATTCAGAACTTCCCCTCTTTCGTTGACGATGAAGTGCAACTTGAAACCGAAATACCATCCCACGGTACTTTTTCCGACAACAGCATAGTCCTTGAATACCCTGTTGCGTTTTATACGCTTGTTATGACAGACGGAGATACATGTGCTATCCACAAAACTTATCCCTGTACTACTGCCGAAGCAGCACACTTGTAGGAATAGCATCATTTCCACCGAAAGTTGCACCCCTAGTTCCACGAAGCGGTTATATGAGAGTTGCTCGGGGAACAAGTCCGCAACGTGTTCCTTCACATAGAAGAGGTAATAATGCGTGAAATTGCGGAATGAACCAAAGTGAATCGTCATGATTTCCGAACAGCTCATACGCCATGCCCGATTACGCTGACAGGCTTTCTTGGGGACTCAAGCTCCATTTTTGATACTTCTTTGTCGAATTCTTTGCAAAAATCATCTACTATACAGAAAATTTCAGTAACTTTGTCTTTGGTAATCATCGTCTATTGTGTCTGTAACTGTTTGATTTATAACTATAAAGGTACCAAATAATAGCAAGATTACCTGCTTTTATTGCAAGTTTCTTATCCAGAACTCAGGTTAATAACAAAGATATGGAACGTTATATTGTAGGCCTCGGAGAGGCTTTATGGGATGTGCTTCTGGAAGGAGCCAAACTCGGCGGTGCCCCTGCCAACTTTGCCTATCATGCCAGTCAGTTTGGCCATTCAGCCGTGGCTGTGAGCACTTTGGGGAATGACGACTTAGGCGACCAAACCGTAAAAGAACTGGATGAAAAAGGTTTGAAACACATCATGCCCAGCGTGGACTATCCTACGGGAACTGTAGGGGGTGGAACTCGATGCTGACGGTGTGCCCACATACGACATCCGGACCGGTGTGGCATGGGATTATATTCCTTTTACATCTGAGGTGGCAGCAGTTGCCCACAACTGCAGCGCTGTGTGTTTTGGCTCATTGGCCCAGCGCAGTGAGCAGTCGAGAGCGACCATTGGGGAGTTTCTCGACGCCACTCCGGATGACTGTCTGAAGATTTTCGACATCAACCTGCGTGACAACTTCTACACCAAAGAGGTTATCCAAGAGTCGCTCAAGCGATGCAACATCTTGAAAATTAATGATGAAGAACTTGTTGCTATCGGTCATCTTTTTGGCTATCCGAGTCTCGACATTGAGAACAAATGCTGGTTGATTCTCAGCAAATACAACCTCGACATGATCGTCCTGACCTGCGGAACGAATGGCAGCTACGTGTTTGCAAAGGGTTTGAAGAGCTTTCAGGGCTCAGTAGAAAATCAATGGGGGAATAATTTGTTATTTATCTTAATAATTCCGACCTTCGCATCATGGAAGAAAAAATGTTACGTACTTTGGCAACTC
>QWCQ01000380.1_pt1 | contig 32972 bp, 44 predicted proteins | sample 1972701 | NCBI WGS metagenome assembly QWCQ01 (sample SAMN09866704, study PRJNA288562) | Human gut metagenome isolate pre4_stool, whole genome shotgun sequencing... | reverse complement strand
TATTCACTTATAGGCATATAGTCTTCTCCTTATTCTACGTCAAAATCAAGAACCACATTAGCGTCAAACTCTTTTCCTTCAATATTTTCGCTAAATGTATATTGCCAAAGGTTTGCCCCAGGGTACCCGCAATAAGGGTTAGGATGGGATACCCACAAAGCACACCCGCCAAGCTGTTCGGGATATAAGTAGTTTTCTAACCAATCAATATTGGCATATAACCCGGCTTTTGCATATCTTGCGTTCCATAATTTATTGATAAATATGCTACAAAAGTTCGTTAATGCCTGGTTGCTCGGCATGCCTCTGTTAGCTTTATAGTCATCAGCGTCTTCCATGTCATACCAAACGCCAAGCGGTAATTTATCAGGGGTAAGCCCAGAGCTTTGTAATATATTTAATACAAAGTCCGCTTCCTGATTGGCTGCGTCTTCGTCTAAGGCATAAGAGTAATGGTATACGCCCACTTTAAGACCCGCATTAATTGCTCCGTTTATGTTGTCATAAAAGCAACTATCAAGCGTATTGCGTCCGTACCCGACCCGAATAATTCCAAACTGATAGCCGTTTGCCGCGACTGTTCCCCAGTCTACTAATCCATTGTTTTCGCTTACGTCAATTCCTCTCATAATAATCTCCTTTCTAGAACCTTACTTTATTTTCAATCTTTGTTCTGACTAAATCCAAGAATTTACCAAGCATTACATTGCCCCCGTCACGAAGGTTTTCAAGAATTGAAAGAAACTCACTAGAACCCAGATATAACCACACAAGAGAAACGGCAAACTTGCGTTGTCCGCTCATTTCGTCTAGTAATACTGCCGCAAATGTGGCCAGTACGTAAGATAATACCTTCTGTACAAATCCTTTACGCATGTATCGGCTTGAAATAAGCTTCTTTTCAAACGCTATGGGGATGGCTCTATACTTTTCCCATACTGCAATTTCTTCAGGATTATACTTGTATTCGTCAATTAGCATTTGATATGCAATAGCTGCCCATTTAGTGAGCAAATCAACGAATACCAGGATAATAAAAATTCCAAGTATCTGCACATGACGAATACCGATAAGCCATAAGGCAAGGCCGCCCGCAGCACTCAATGCGGCCTTTAAAATAAAGTTGGTTGTAAGCGTTTCCCATGTGTGTGAAAGCGTATCAAAAATAAAATTCATTTGCCCTCTCCTTTGCATAATAAAAGGGACGTTTGTCACGTCCCCTATTTAACTCTATCGTACCCGTACACTCTACGGGCAATATTGGCTTTGAGAACGTTAAAGCGATCTAACTGCTCCCGCTTCTGTTCTCCGCTTATGTTCTCATTGTTCATAATCGCTTTACTTGCTCTTGATAACTTCGTAAGCTGCTCCCTTGCTTCTTTGAGCTTCCCAAATTGACGTACATCAAAGTCTTCAGATTTTTGCTTAGTTATTTTCGCTTCATTAAACAATTTGTTCTGTGCGTCGAAGTCATCGTATACCCGTTGTACGCTGTTGCTTCCTTGATACGGTGTTGCCGTAAACTTGCTAATTTCAGGCAGTTCATACCAACGTTTTGCGGGTCTGTTTGCGGTTTCGCCTGTGGCTGCGTCTATCGCCGTAAGTCCAAGCGTAGCAAGATTACCGCCGTATCCTCTAATAGTGTTATCCACTTTATACGGGGATACATTAAACAGCGACCCTATTCCCTTCGCTACTGCTGACGTATTTTGACCGTACTGTAATGCGTCAGGAAGGTCTTGTTGTGCTTGCGGTACGATACTCTTCTGCCGCCAGAATGAATAATTCGCCGCCCATTCTGCAATGGGAATAAACGCCGTCGGCATAACACTCGGCGTAAGCACGTCGGCTACTCGTTTGCCGTACCCCTTAAAGCCTATTCCCTTTCTTCCGTGTTCCTTATCGTCCATCCACTGTAACATGCGTTCAACGCTTGTCCCATACAATACGCCCAATTCGAACGGCTTAGGAATCTTGATTAAGTGGTCACCGCTCGGAAGAATCCAATACGTATCCTTAACATACTGCGGAAGTTCCTGATATTCAGGGTTATCCTTATTGAGTTGCCATAATGCAACGGTAGGAATAGTTACGAACAAAGTAGCACGAATAGAAGCCCCTACAGGGTCTTCCTTCCACACTCTGCGGAGCTTATCAGCCCCTTGAACAGCGGCATTAAAGAACGCTACAATCCTATTAGCTGTCTTGGTGTTCTTTCCTATACGGCTAAAGTCGATAGTAATATCGCGTGCTTCAAGGGCTGCTTGTTGCGGTGTGAGTAATTTACGTTCACTACCAAAAAGCCTATTGGCAAGACCCGTATACCCTTTTCGAGCATTGTCATACTCGGCAAGACGTGTACTTATTTCGGAAGCTTCGGAGATTGCCCGCATTACTTCGATAGGATTCTTTACAACCTTCTGCCATGTAGGTTCTTTCCTCAGGATTTCGCGTATTTGGCCGCCCATATAGTCACGGTCAAGCGAAACCATAGCCGCACCCGAAGCCCCGGAACGCAAGTATTCTTGATACAATTCGCCTTTCTTGATGAATTGCGAAACACCTTTAAGCGTATCAAACACAGGTAAATAGCCATGCTTAGAGAAGATTGCGGCACTTACGTTGTCTCGTACAAGGTTAGCTAACGCGAACCCTGTCGTAGACGTTGCCCCGGCTCTTAACCAACTTGCGGGCGTTTGCATTATTCTTACAAGCAAATTGCTTGCGTTTTTATCACTCATTTCTAACGCCGCTTTTAATTCGGGGGTTGTTTCGTATACTACCTTTTGGCCACGTTGCCATACTGTAAAAGTATTATCCGTTGCCCTTGCTGAACCCTCTTTAACCTGTTCAACAATACGCCCCATGCCGTGAATATCGGCAAGTTTTGCGAAGTTTTGGGCTACTTTGTTACGTTCAATGGCATTTGTAAACTGGTATGTATTACGCAAAATGCTTTGTAGCGGGTCAATAATATCCCGTGTTGACCCTTTGAATCTCTTAATAGGGCTTGCTACGTTAATAAATCCCTTGCTACTTGCAAGGAACCCGTCCATGCTTTCCGCTTTAAAGTCGCGGAAGAACGGCACGTAATTCGGATACTTCTTGACAAGCTCGGCGTATATTTCAGGCTTTAGCATGCCTGATTTTACAAGCTGTTGTAATAAGTGCTGTTGGTATTTTTGTAATTCGTCGGCTGCCTTTTTGAACGTTTCGTTCTTTTCGAACTTACGTAATGTTGCCACGTCTTCGGCCTTAGAGAATGTAGCCTTTTGTCCGTTTGCGTGGAAATCTAAATCATGCTTGGCCACAAGGTAAGCACTAAAGTTTTTACGCTCTTTAATTCCGATAGGTTCTAGTATAGCTTTAAGCCCTTTAACTCCTGCCGCCTTATCGCCAAATTCAACGAGGGCTTGAGCCTTGCCCGTCGCACCTCTGAATAACCAAGCCTGTTTATATACGTCGTTTTCAAAGGGGATTTCCTTGCCGATTTGCTTGTTTACTTCCTTCATTAACTGTTCGAAAGGGTGTAACTCGTCAACGGTATGCGTATACAGGCTATGCCCTAAGTCTGAAAGCTTTTCTTTGAAGCCGCCGTTGTCGGAAATGTCTTTTATTCTTGTAGACAGTTTCCCGTCATCGAACGAAATGGATCCCTTTACCCGTTCTTCCGGAGCTTGCTTAAACCATTCATGCGTAACCTTAGACAGCTTGTTAATCGCTCCGTTTAGTTCCTTGTCCCTTGCCAGTCGTTCCGTGAAGTGGTCGTAAAACGTAGGGAAGTCAGCTTTTGCCTTGTTTCGGTCGCTTACGTAATCATGGAAAAACTCGGCGTACCCTTCTTTGCGGATACCTTTATCGCCTAATTTGTCATACACATTGCCGAAGCGTTCATGTACAACCTTGGAAAATTCGGTATTAAACTTCGGGTCAATGCTGAATCCGTTCTTATGGTCTACATGGTGACCTAGCTCATGCATAAGCGTATTTATATCGCCAAAATTACGAGTGCGGATTACTTCCGTCATGCGGTTATACCACCCAAGAACGTCTTTACGCTTGCCAAGTCGCCCGGATTTTACACGTTGGTCAAATAAGTCATTGACGGTATTAATAATTTCCCGTCGTGTAACAGGCCGTCCCAGTCGCTCAACACCTTCCCCCGTAGGGGTGTTGTCATTGCTGACGCTATATGACAAATCTTTATCATTGACTTTACCCAGTTCATCTGTTACTCTTAAATTACCAGATGTGTCGGGTCTAGCGTCAGACAATGCGGCACTATCACTGGTTGCCTGCGGGGGACGCTCCGACTGTCGGGAACTAAGCTCTCTTCTGATTTCAGGGTTCACGTGTACAACATTTGTTACTCGTGTATTACTGTTTTCAGAACTGAGCGTTTTTTTTGCGTCGATTTTCCCATCACTGCGGTCAAGGCTATAATCATGGGCGAACGAGGTTACTATCTTGTTTACCTCTCCATCTTTAACCGAAACAATTACGGAATGTAGTAAATTCCGCTCTCCACGATAAAACCCAACATATCTATGGTTCCCATTCGCTTGTTCATATATTACGTCAGGGCTTTCCAACGTGTCTTTTATGAGTTGAGTTGCGAATCCTCTTAACTTACTAGGATGGCGGGGTTCTCTTCCTGAACCCATGTATAAATGGTTTGCTAACCCGTCTAAGCTTTTTCGGCTTACAGTATTATAGATAAACTTCACTAAATTTCCCAACGGGTCAATAACGCCAGCTTTTAAATCAAGAATGTTTTTCTTTACTTCTTGATTTACATCTTTCCATGACATTTCTTCATACCGCCTAAGCTCATCAATGTCATAGGTTCGGAATGAATCCATAATTTTAGGCGATTTATTAATTTCTTCTGCTAATTTTCCAGGTGATATGTCAATATTTTGACTTATCGCCTCTTTTTTTGCGTTATTTTCGGCTAAATCATCAAAAACCGCCTTATTTTCGCTTCTAACGCCGTTTGTATTATCGGTACTAGCATTCATATTCAAGTCATCTTTAGCATGGCTTAAATCTGATTCTACGAGGTTGTTTTTTGCCGAAATATTTAAATTTTCTTTGTCTCCGCTTATTTGAGAATTATTTTTGTCGCTTTCAACGATTTCGTGCGGAATTTCCTTTTCAGGCTGTTGGGTTTGACGGGATTCACCGTTTTCGGATACTCCGTTTCTCGGCGTACTCTTATAATCCCCGTAATTTCCGTCAAAAGTTTCGCGGGCAACTCGTTGGCGTTCTGCGTCGTTGGCTACAGCTGGGTCAGGACGTTCATATCTTTCGCGAACGATAACCGCCATTTCTTCAGGTGTTGCGTCCGGATTTGCTCGCATAGCTTCTAATGCTTTCGTTTCTTCGCCTTGAGTTAGCTCGTAAATAGAAAAGTCTATTTGCGTTCTCCAGTCGTTTATGTCAAGGCCTCTTTCTGCCGCAAAGTTTTCTAACGCCGTCTTTCTCGGACCAGTGAATTGCACTAATCCAACGGATCCGTTTCCGTCGTAACTTACGGCACCCGTGTCAAAGCTACTTTCTGCTCCTATATTACCCGTAAGGGCAGCCGCTTCCACGTCTGTAAATCCTGCTGCACGGTAACGGTTATAAATGTCGTTCTGAAGATTTCCCGTTTCTTCGTATCCACCTTCAGGGCGTTCAGGTAATACATAATCGCTAACGGCTTCTTCAGGGATAACCCCTTCAAACATTCCTTGCGGTTCGTATGCGGCTGCAAGTTCAGGCGTTTCGCTTTTTATTTCGTTTCTGCCTATATCGTCAAATGCTCCCGCCGCTTTATTGCGTGCGTTTTCTGCTGCTTCGCCTATCTTCTCTTTAACTTCGCTAACTCGTTCAGGGATTACATCGGAGACTTTATTGTAAACGCCTTCCTTTACCCCTTTAGGTACTGCCCCTTTGGTTAATTCTACAGGTAAAAATACATCACTCCAAAGGTTGGTAGGGTTGTTAACGATATTACCAATAAACCCAGACGGGTCACTTACTGCACGTGTTACCGGGTCTATAATCGGGTCTATTGCAAACTGTTTTGCCGTTGCTATGACAGGGTTCCCCATAATCCCTTCGGGTGCTTCTCCCTTGGCTTTAGCTTCGGCGTTTTGCGTTGCAATCTCTGCAAGGTCTCCAGCAATCATCGGAGCGGCCGCAATCCCGGCTACTGCTCGTATAGGTGTCGGCATGAACGGAGTAATAGCAAGATTGGCGGCGGGCTTGCCGATAGCTTCGTTATATAAGTTTCTTCGTGCATTGGTGTAATCTGTACCGCCGTACTGTGTAAGAGTCGCTTCAGGGTCATCGGACACTACAAGCGGAACAACGCCGCCGTTTTCGTTGGCTGCGTTAACGATTGCATTCCCTGTCTGATAGTTATAATTATCCCAAGCGTCTTTAACGTTATTGCCCCAATCTCTAACGGTGTTACCTATGTTGGTTAACGTCGTTTCCGCTTGGTCAGCGGCAGCCTTTGCAGCATTATCAAACCCGTTTTGCACGTATTCCACATTGTTCGCAATGCCGTTTTTTACGTACTCCACGTTGTTGGCGATTCCGTCAATAATAGACCCGCTTTGCTGTGCTTGCTGTTGTGCTTGCCGTTGTGCGGCCTGTTGGGCTAATTGCTGCTGAATAATACCGTTTTCTACAATATCATCAAAATACCCTTGCGGTGTGTAATTTAAACTATCTTGTTCATTCGGAAAAAGGTTGTCAAACGCTCCCATGTTTTATGCCCTTTCATATATAAATAAAAAGGGACGTTATAAACGCCCCTTCTATTAATCATCAGGTACCCAATCGGCGTACCTATTAAGACCTTTTGCGATTAGCTCGGCTTTAATCTGTGCGGACGATATCCCCGACGCTTTTAATTGGTCGATTCTGTTAGCAACTTGTTGTTGTTCTTCATCGGAGTACGTCGGGTTAGCCAATCCCATAGACGTTCTAATTTTAGCGTAATACGGGCTTTCAGATTCGTCTTCGCCAGGGTGGCTTGATTGCCATGCCTTATGTAGCGTAACGAGGTTTCTAACGGCGGCATTTTGTTGTGCTGCTCTCGCCGTTGCCGCTTTCGTCGGGTCAACGTATTTACCGATACGAGTTAATGAACCGTCAGCCCCAACCATGAAGGCCGTACCGTCATTCATGACCTTGATATTTTTCTTGCCGAAGTTACCAAGGTTCTGTATTTTGCCGTCGTCCGTCATTACGAACATTTGGCCGTTCTGTGCCTGTTGCATGTTAGATTTTGCGTAGTTTCCAACATCGTCAATTGTGCCTTGAGTCATATTGAACCGGGCAACGTGTCCGTTACTCATCTGTTGGAACTTATAATCATCATGCAACGCATAAATGCTGTTAAGGTTGTTCATGTCAATCTTTTCAGCACCTATCTTATTAGCGTAGTAATTGTACCTATCGACGGCTGCGGCTATGCCCTTAACCTTCTGCGAATTATACGTATCAACAACCGTATTACCGTCCTTATCCTTTGTGTAAATAAGGCTCTGTATGATTTGATTTCGCATAGGTGCGAGAACGTTATCGGAGAACGCATTAGCCTGTTTGGTGTACTCGTTGTTTACATCGGTATTATAGAGTTCCTCGGCGATCCCCTTCGCGGTTTTAAAGTCCATACCCGATTTAACGAGGGTCAGCACATCTGCCCCTAGCCGCTTCCGTGCGTCCCTTATAATGTCGCTCTTATTCGGAACTTGATAGCCAGGCTTATCCTGTTGCGTCTTGTTATCCGTATCGGTGCTATCTACCTCGCGGGACGCATTACCGAAAAAATTCGGATTCCCCGTTACCATACCAAAATACCCTTGCGGCTGTTGTGTTTGGCCAAACCCCCATAACCCGCCACGCTGATTAAACGAAGGTGTCGAATAAAATGCAGCCGGTGCCGCCATTGTGTCAGCATTGCTGTTTTGTATCGGTTGTGCTGTCGTCGGCGTAGGTACTACGGGTGTAGCCTGTGCAGCTTGAGTAATGGGCGTTGTGTTCTGACTTTGCCCAAATCCCCATAATCCACCGCTTCCATTGCCGATTTGACTACGAAGGGAATTACTCATATACTGCCCCGCATTGAATTGCGAAGCGGGTAGCGACTGATTCCATAATCCGTTACGTCCGTCATCTACAACGACCGTTTTGTCTGCGGCCTGTTGCTGTCCGTTTCCACCACCGCCAAGAACATCGTTAAGCCCTTTGGCCATGTTATTTTCATTTAGCTGCCCCAGTCTGTGAGTTGCATACATTCCTGCAAGCTTACCAAGTGCCTCCCACGGGTTAAAATCTTGCAAATAAATCGTACTCATTAGGCTTCTCCTTTCTTACTGTTTTTCTTCTTTTCGCCTTCACTCAAGTCCTGTAATTCTTCTTGGCTAATCCCTTCGGCTAAGATACCGTTAGCGTAAAACAGATTATCCCCGTCACATTCAAGCTCATATACCGCTTCTGTAATGCCTGTGTCTTCCTTGCTTGTGATCTTCTGCCAACCGTGTACCGTCATAATAGGCTCGCCAACTTCAACTTCAGATACAAGCTTCAAGCCGTCGTTGGTAAGTACCTTTTCACTGGCGGTAGTAACCACGCCCGTATCTTCCGTGTTAAGTCGTACCGTCGGAGATTCGCCCATTTCGTGCATAGCGATAACGTTAAGCACTTTCCCAAGGGATATAACCTTATCACCTGTAATAACTCCTTCAATCGGCTTACTTCCCTCAACCGTTGCTACTTCTGTACCTTTTGCGAAACAAAATCCGCTCATAAATCCTCCTAAAAATCCGCCGCTTCCTTGTCGCACTGTTGTTTGTGCGGGTGCGGCTAATCCGTAACGTCCTTGCATGAAGGCTTTTAACAGGTCCTCATTATCTGAGTTGTTAAGCTGTGCCATGGTGTAATAATCTTTAGCCGGCTGTATTGCCGCCTGTTGCGTCGAACTGCCTGTACTAATCGGAGCGGCCGCCAATCCTTCACGCTGTCCAACAAGTCCTGCGGCTGTTCCCGCATTATTCACCTGGTTGGCGTACCCCTGATTCATTAACGCCGCCTGATTCATAATTCCAGACTGTTGGTTATTGAATTGGTTGCCCCATAAATTCATCTTTGCTCCAATACCATTTAAAGCGTTGGTATAGGCCTGATTATTGAGGTTAGCCGCCGTATTAATATCTTGAGTGTATTGGGCTGCCAGTGCATTCGTTGCATTTTTGGATATGTCGTTGATAGCACTGTCGGCCTGTGAAGAGTTGATAATCCCGCGACTGGCCAACCCTGACAGCGTATTACCAACGGTACTTTGTAAATCGTTGTTTAACGCTGTCTGCCGTGCCTTTGCGTATGCTGCGGGGATATTGCCTTGAGTAATGTCGTTCATGGCGACCTGATTCTTTAGTACCGCTCCGTTATACTCGTTGGCTAGGCTATTAGCATTGTTTGACATTCCAGCCGTTGCAGCTCCTAACTGCTGTGCATATTTGGTGTTATCTGTAAGATTTTGAACTCCGGCTGATGATACTTGGTTTTGAAGTGCAGCCAATGTGTTTTGGTTTTGCCCGTTCGCCGCAAGATAATTATTATATAAACTCTTATAGTCCGGTGCAATGGCATTGTTTAATGCGTTATCCCCCATACCTTGTAGCCTATTTGCACTTGCATTAGTTCCATTAATCCAATTTAACTGGTTCTGCAATAAGCCCTTTTCTTCCACTGTTGCTTCAGGTAAATGAGCTTCTGTATATGAAACCTTCGGTTTCCTTCTACCGAATAATTGTAAATTAAACATTTCCATAACTCCTACAGTGTCTTCAAAAGATTATCTATCGTAGTTTCGAGTACCTTGTAATGCTTATTACAGTACTCATAATCAAAACTAGGAATTCTCTTCATTGTCCACTTTTTGATAAACCCATTAACATTCTTTCTTGCCGTCGCTGTTACAATTTTTCGTAAATTATTTTTTTCCATTACATTGGCAATGAACCGTCCAATTACTTTCATGTTTCCATACGTTTGTAAGACGACAAAATACTCTTCTTTACCATCTTTAAAAATCCCCCAAAACATAAACCCTTCGTGAGGGAAAAAATTAAAATATTCATGGTAATAATTTCTAAGTTGATTTTTTTCAAAATAGAATCCATCGAACGATACTTCTTCACCAGTGCGTCGCTCGTAGTCTTTAACCATTGATTCCAAATTATCTGTCTTCATAATTATTTACCCAAGGCAATCCAATATGAATGATATTTTTGATCTAATATTTCGTCCCAGCGTGAATGCACTTCGTACTTAAACCATTCTCTTGTCACTTCACGTTGTAAAACGGATGCATCTATATCCATGATGTAATTACTCGCAGGCCCTGTAGTCACAGAAAATCCCAAATAATAGGCAGTATTATTAAAAGCGATAGGGAACGTAATTTTAGGGAATTGTTCGCTTTGTCTATTTAGCGGAAAAGAACCGCCTTGTACAATCATGTCTCCAAACAAACTACCGAGCTTTATATACCAATTATTTACATCATGTATTTGGTAACTTATTCCAAGAGCGTTCAATACGCTTTGGGTTTTTAAGGCTCTTGCGACATCAATATCATCTTTTACGCGAATCCTATTAATTAAAGATTTAACAAGTGATACAGATGCCCCCATGCCAAAAGCGTCTTCTTCGTTATTGGTAATAATATCAATCGGCTCATTAAATAAAGTTCCTTTTTCTACATAAAGAGCACCATTCATAAATGCAATATTTTTAATGCATTTATCAAACAAAGTCTTATGAGCATTTAAATCATCTTTATGTGAATTAAAATCGTTAGTAACATTAGTGATTCCATCTGTAATATACTTTTTTACATCGGCACTTAGCTTTTCTTTCGTTACTTGTTCATCACCAATGTGTTTTGTTTTTACTTCTCCATCACTAATATTACGGGCAGTTACAGAAGCGTCGGCAAGCTTATCATTCGTAACAGAATTATTTTCAATAAGCTTTTGGTTTATCGTCGGAGTATAATATGAGATTTCACGAACACTGGTACTATCCGTTGTTACTATAGCTACAAATACTCGCTGAACAGCTTCCCATTGCGTGCCGTTGTATACGTACATTCTATCGACTAAATCATTATAATACATCGCATTTAGTATCGGTTCAGGCGGTTCACCCTTGCGTACAGGCAATACGGTTGTACTACCATAACTAATAGCCCCCGCATTAGACCGTTCAATATAAAGGTACTGCGTTTTATTCGGTAATAATGTCCACGCACTAACCTTACCAGTTACAGAGATTATATAGTCAACAGCTCCATATTCATTAAATCCTTCGGCAAAAGATACTATTAACGGAGTTTGCGTACCGTCAATTATTACCCCTAGGCTGTCTCCGGATAAAAACGAAAATTGACCATTACTTATTTTTCCGGTCAATACCCTGTTTCGCAATCCAGTAGCTCCACCACCACTTTTTAAATCAATGTTTTTTGCCACCTCTAATATTTCGTCCCGATTCTTTTTAATACTTTCACGAACCGTATCTCCCTGCGGGGTTATATCAAGTGCGTATTTTTCTTTATATGCCATATTTTTACACCTCTTCAAATGTATAATCCAACTGTCGTAACGAGATAGCCCCTTTTTGCACATGAATTCTAAATTGTACATTGCGGTTTGCTCCGCCGCCGATTTTATATACTTTCGTATATTCATTAACGTTTAATTTATCGTCCGCGGTATATGTTCTCTCATCCGCAAAATACGTCCGTTCTGCCTTGCTTGCGAATGTAATTGATTTCGGCATTTTATCCGAAATCTGCACACTACCATATCCATCAATAAGGTTATGCGTTACGAAATTATAATTAAGAATTAAAATAAATAATCTTGTAGCCAACCGATTACCGCTTACGATGGATGTTTCTATCTGTCGTCCATCATCCAAATCGGTGTTTTCATCAAGCATGCCAATCTTTTCTCCGTATGCTATATATATCTCTTTTTTCACATCAATTACATCATGGATATCATGCACAAACATTCTAGATGTGAACACACCGCGTCCGTCTTGGTATCTAGGCAAATAATGGTATATAAAAATACCACCGCCATCATGAGCCCTAATCCATAATTGTTTACGACTGGGGCAGTGCCACATCTTACAATTGTCCGCTACGTACTTCAGCATATAGGAGTTAATGTTTAACCCCATCTCAAATGGTTGTATCTCTGCATATGTGTTTGTCGGCATAAACGACATTAGGCCTTGTTCTCCCAAGTAATAACTACGGTCATCAATACTAATAGCTGATCCACTACAAAAACCTGTACTAGATAACGGGTATACTGATAGATTCCCCTCGTCAGGAGTTCCAACTACCTGATAAACCCTGCCGTATTCCTTGTACACAATGATGGCTCTAGTAAGAAAATCAATTGCTACAATGGTCCCTTTATCTTTATAACCAACTTCCACATATTGAGATGAAGATGAATCATTTTTATTTTGTGTCCATCCGCGGTAATCACCGATAGCGGACCATGTTAGTCGGTGTGCATATATTGACGCAATTAAGACGCGTCCCGCATGGCTACTAACAATCTCGCACACGGGAGATTCGTCTATAACTTCTAACGTCCCGGTCCCTGTAACAACTTGTAATTTGCCACCACTAGCGATAAGAACATCTCCGTTATATGCATGATATACCGGTACATGTGTCCCCGTAAGTTCGCCAAGTTTTTTATGTGACCGCAAATCAGTTTCATATAAACTCGTGCCAGATGTGAAGTACCATTTTTTACGATAGACATCATAGTATAACGTTTCAACCTCCATGCCAGCATCATACACAATTCTCACACCCGCAACAGTTCTTAAAGCGTTGTCCGTTCTGTCGAACTCGCAATTCATTGCCTGTGTAAGTGCCTGTATATCAATCCCTTCTGGCGGGTTGCTCCAGTCAAGGCCAAGCCTATATCCGTTTGTACTTGCTACTGCTCTTTCACCCATTACTCTACCTCTCTAGACGCCTTAATCAACGCTGTTAAATGGTCAATAAACCCTTTATCATAATTAGCGTAATCAATCATTAACGACTTCTTTTTAATCAAGAACGAAATGAGTTGCACAAGATACGACGTAAAAAACTCACTAAACGGAACCGCCGAATCCATTGAATTTATATGGTTTTTGCGGATACTGTAAAACACGTCTTGTACATCCTCGCCGTCATACGTTGAGAACAGTCCATTTACAATCCGTATGGGATAACCGCTTTTAGGTACGAACCCCATAAAGTTGGTAGGAACGTCGCTATTGTTCGTTACCGTCATGCTCTTAACCACTTCATTATCACGGATTGCAACCAGTATCATAGAAAGGTAATCAATGCCAGCGTTTATATACTGAATGTAATCGTTATTATCATCCAGTATTTCATTGCTTTCTACGCTAATCAGCGTAATCAGTTCTTGTACTGTCATACTCCCAATACCCCTTAGAAAGAACATAGCCGCTTTCACTGTCGGAACTGTTATTAAGCGACCGTAAGGCCTCTATCATGCTTCCTGTAATCCCTGATACGTCTATGTTCATAATACGGGCAACCATATAATCAACTAAAAGAGTCTCAAGCTCCGCCGGGTATTCGCTGTTATCGTCGAATTTTTTATACTCTGCTGACTTCACATAATCAACGGATATATCTTGTTCTTTATCGGCTTTAAACTTCACTATCCGCAAATTTAGAACATGATACCCACTGACTTCTTGCCCGTCTGCCGTAACACTTCGAATAGATACGCATTGACTAGGAAGAACGATTTTCCCCGTTCCTCTGTCTTCATGCGTAACAGTGCCAAGGTTCGGGCAATATTTACCCATAAGCGTGTTTAGTAACTGGTTACCCTCGTTGTAAAACTCTAAAAACTGATAAGGCGTGTATGTCTCTTGTGACGTATCGCCAACTTGCATATACGCCCTATTAATTAATTGTCTGACCTTCATATACACCTCATAAAAGAATAAGGGGAAAGGTTAGCCCTTCCCCCTTTGTTCTTTGTGTTCATTATTTTTCTACCGTGCCACCCGTAATAACCTGAATTACGCCGTAATCCTTGTTGTTATACTTCGATTTTTCAATCCCCGCATACAAGGAAATGCCGTTACCTTCACGGTTGCCATAGTCGCTGACCTGTTTAATCGGGGTAGCTTCCTTCGCAACGCCAAAGCATGCAGCCTGTTTGCCAAGCAATAAGTTATGGCATACATTTGCACTGCTTGCCCCTGTAGTCGTATTAAGGATACGTTCATATTCGTACAGGATAACGCCGTCGTATTCGCCTAACGCACCCGTAAAAATCGGATTTTCTCGGCCACGAACGTTTGCTTGTGCCTGAGCCTGAATCCATACGGGATCCGTTTTAAGGTCTTTAGCCGCCCAAGGCGAAACCAACATAATATAGCGGTCTTGTCCGTCTACTTTTACCGGGTTAACCTTCGGAGCATGAAGCATTGCTTTACGTCTTGCACGGGAAATTAACGCACACGTTAATTTATCGTTTGCCGTCGTACCGACTTCAGTACCCGCAGCCGAAGCGTAAACAACTTCTCCAGTTGTAGGGGAAGCGGTTAACTTCTTAATGAAGGTATCATCAAGCCAATCCGTAACCCACTGTTGAAGAGCCGGTTTAATAATCTGAAGGTTTTCGTACGGGCTTTTCTGGTCATCAGCTACAAAGCGAGCGACAGCGTTACGAACGAGTTCAACGGGAACAGCGAAATCGTAAATGTGTAATTCTTCTTCGTGTCCGTCGAGCGTATTGTTACCTTTAATACCGTCACCCGTGAGATTCATTGCAAGGCCAAAGTATACCTTATCGCCTTTAACGCCTTTTAACTTGACGTTCTTGTGAATTACATTGTTGCCGTTTGCGTCTGTAAACTTGTCAAAATAAGACGCTTTAACGCCTTCCGTCCATACTTTCGCAGCCCATACCTTCGGTACTAAATTAGCGGGAATTTGAATTTCGTTTGCCATGTGTATATCTCCTATTCAAGTAAATTATCAAAATACTTGCGTATATCTTCGGGGAGCTTATCCGCTTCTCCGTTTTGATACGCTTCTAAAATTTCTTCATCGCTTAACTTCGGCGGTGTATTATTACCACCGCTTAACGCTCCCGCCTTCGGTAAAGTTTTGGCCACGTCTAACGGGCTGTCCTTTACGGTTGTTGCCGCCCGCTTGTCTTGCAGCTCTTTAACGAATTTACGGACAATATCAAAATCCGCTTCCGTTCCTTCACCGTTGTCAATATTAGCGAATGCGTCGTTAATCGGTCTTGCTTCTTTCAGCGTCATTGCGTCAAGGGCTTCTACGCCGTCTTGGTACAGTTCATTAAAGTTCGGGAGTGATTTTATTTCATTCACAAACATCTGATTCTTCTGTACTTGGTCGTATCGGCTTTTCATTTGACTAGAAACTACATACTCAATTTGCGTCTGTAGTCTCAAAAGGTCTTTGTATTTTTGTTCATCTTCATACATTAACCCTTCCACGTCTTCGGCCTTTACCCCTAACCGCTTTAACGCTTCTTGCTTTGCGAAATCTCGGATATTAGCTATTTCCTGTTCAGGTAATGTAACGGGTGCTTGCTGTGCCTGTAACGTCTTGACTCGTTCTTCAGCCGCTTTGCGTCTTGCTCGTTCTTGAGCTAACGCTCCTTTTAAATTCTCGGTGTGTTCTTCGCCTTCAGCTTCTTTAGTCTGTTCATCCTGATCTTTAGACTGTTCAGACTGTTCAGACTGTTCATGTTTTTCTCCGCTTTCTTGCGTTTCAGACTCTTTACTGTCAGATTCCTCAGTGTTGCCCTGTTCCATTTCGTCTTTCACGACTTCCAAATCTTCTTGAGTAAAGCCCATTTCTTCAGCATTAACCATTTCATTGTTGTCCATAGTAATATCCTTTCTGCCGTTTAACGTCATTGCCGGACGAAATAATATAATTGCAGTTTAACGCCGTTGCCGGGCGAATGTGGTTTATAATTAGCCGTTTAACGTCTTGCTAAGGACGAGAAAAGGAGGGGACAGTTTATAGACGTGTCCAGGTCTGTTTTACATTATAGTTGTTGCATATTCTGCAATAACTGCATTTGTTGAGGGTCTTGCCCTAACTGTTGTACGCCTTGCGGCTGTTGTATCTGCGGCGGCGGTGCATATCCCTTCATTGCTAACCGTTCTTGCAATATCTCTTCAGGCGACATTTGTACGCCTATACTTGAAAGTGCAGTGCTTAACGCTTCAGCGGGTAAGTCTGCAAGCCGTCCATTTATGCGTACATCGGGAAGGTTCGGTTGTTCTGCCGCTTCTTGTATGCGTTTCTTAACACTCTCTTTTTCGGGGAAGTCCATGAAGTCAAGAATGATATCCATCGGAATATCAACGCCTGATTTCTTCGCTTCAAGCAGTTGATACAGGTTTGCCCGTCGTGCCGTTGCAGACGCTTGAGAAGTCGTAATGACAATATCAAAATCAAAGCAAGAAAGGTCATATAATACTTTTTTAATCGGATTCCCGTCTTCGTCCGTCTTCGGCATTCCTGTAGCCGGGTCAACTGCAAATTGCTCTTGCATAGGCTGTCCTAAATTCGGTGCAATTTGTATAAATTCTTTCTGCCCGTCGTCACCCAGTATCCGCATTACTTTTTCTTGGTTATAAAACTGCGGTATAAGTCCTTCGGCATTCTTATCGCCCCAAAGAAGCATAACAATCTGCCGTTCTGTTTCCTTCGTCTGGTCGAATATTCCCGCCGTCTGTACTGTCGTTACTGACTGCCGCAAGTCGATCGCCTTGCCACTCATCGCTCCAACGCTGCCACTTAGCGACTCAGGCGTTATGCCGCTGATAGAATAAAAATCATTGCTTGATTGCTGTTCAAGATTTATATTCATTGAGCTGTCATAAGCAGGTGTACCGTCTTGATAACTTACCCCGTTCGGTAAGAATATATTTGCTCCGGGCGTTGTTGCCTTTTCCTTTATTGTCTTCTTAAATTCTTCGTCAGTGACACCAGTCCAGAATTTAACGCCAAGAGATTGTTGGTTTACAACATGCATACGTTGACTACGATTCTTGTTTAATTCTCTCTGTGCGTCCTTTATATCTCGCACAACTCCCGCAGGCTCTAACTCAGTATCTGCCAGTTCCCCAGTGTAATAACAATATTCACGCACCAACGGGAATTTTCCGTGCTTATACGGGCTTTCGCCCTCTTCCAGTAATACATCATCGCAAAACGTCGCGTATCGTATAACCGTCTTCGGTATCGTCGTCGGCGGTGTTCCTGTCGCCTTGAGCTGTATAAATAACGGATTGTCTTCTGTAACAACGCCTTCTTTGGTCATATAGACTTCTTGAGTCTTATATTCCTTATACCAATACTGAACAACTCGTACTTTCTTGAAGTCTATATCATACCAAAGTTTTTCCGTGTTTATCGTGTCAACAGCCGTTTCCGTGCTGTCTAGCTTGTGTTGCAGTGTGTCTATTTCTTTTTGTTTATCGTTGTATATCTGCCGTAGTTTGTCAGGGCTTTCCCACGAATAACGGCCACAATACTGAGCGTCGCTCAAGTCTTCTTGTTGGCTTTCAGGGTCTATAAACGCGTCGAACGGGCTGACTCTATCAATCTTGATAGTGCCGTCGAGCCGCGAGTAATCGAAATCATACGTAATCCAATAATTCGCGAGACCGCATATTACTTTATCTCTGAAACATTTATTCTTCGTTCGTTGATAATTAGCACGGTCTAAGCAATACTTGGTTATACCCTTAGCGACTCGGCTTATTCTATCGTCTTCTTCACTTCTCGGAAGAAAGTCGGGTTCCGTCTCGTTCTGTGCCGCGTAACCGCATAACAGATTTATAACCGGTCGGATTCGGTTAATCGTAATTGCCGGTCTTCCCGCCTTCTTCATACGCGATAAATCAGCGTCAGCCCATTGCTTACCTTGCATAAACTCGTAATCTTCTTTTGCTCGGTCTCGCCAATCACTCGTCGCACTCAACGCACTCTTTACCCGTCGCCGTGCCGCTTCTATATCAAAGCTTTTTAAATCCCCCATGCTGTCACCTCTTCCGCTTCGTCTATCGTTTTATATCCGTCACTAAATTCCTTCTTCTGTCGTGTCGGCTTAATCGGTCGGCTCATGCAGAAATACCGCAACTCATCATACGCATGATCTTCTTGTGTCGTGTCTACGTCTTCAGGTTTCGACTCGTCATATACAAGCTCCGGCAGTGTTCTTAACATGTGTTTACACGTCGAGAAGAATTTAATTTTGCCTTCCCTTAGATACTGATGAACCATTAATTTACCGGCTATGCGTTCAGAATTAGAGCGAGTAAAGTAAATCCCATGCCGTTCGAATATCTCCGCAATACTTTCACCCTGGATGCTCCATTTCATTCTGTCATCCTTCTGCCATATCGCTTTGTCAGCCACATCGTACGTATATCGTTCGCCTTGCGACAACCTTACGACCTCGGCAGCCACTTCATCCGGTGTTAGCTTTAACCCTTCGTCCGGTTCACCTGTACAGCCGTAATATTCGCGATAACAATGAGCTATGCCTTCATAATCAATGGCGTACCAGTGAATAGAAAACGGCTTAGAAAAGCCCCAGTCCATTGAACGCACTCTTAACCAGTCATCAGGAATTGTAAACGGTTCTTCTACGAGCTTATCTCTGTTGAACTCCGTGAAGACTTGCCCGATAAAAACATCCCAATCACCATATAAAAACGCTTTCTTCTCTTGCTCCGGCAAGGCTTCGAGACGCTTTACGTAGTTCGGGTCATTCTTCATAAGCACGTCGTTATCATACACACGAGCCGGTATAAACATCTTTTCTAGCCCTGTTGTTTTGTCGATAACTTCATGCTTACCGTATTCAGTCGCTTCTACGTATTTTCGCTTTACCCATCCGTGACCTTTGCCGCCTGGATTACACGAACCTCGGAAGCGGACAGGAAAGCCGCGAGACGAACGAAGACACGCAGTTAATAACTCAGCTGTTCGTTCCGTGTGCTTCGTCAGTTCGTCAATACCTAAGTAATCAAACTCTTGACCTTGATATGTTTCCGCGTCTTTTTCAGTGCGGACGTATCGGAATAATACTTTAGATCCATTTATCAAAGTCGCAATGTGTTTCTGTTCTGAGTATTCATATAATTCTCTCGGAACTGAACGCTTCCATTCCCTTATTACGTTTGCCTCTAAGTTCGGATACGTTTCACGAAATAAATACGCATTACAGCCGCTATGCTCTAAACAGTACGCGAGACAGTCCATGACAAGGGCTTTAGTCTTGCCGCCGCCTCTTGCACCGCCGTAAACCGCATAAGGTGCATTGCACATATGAAATTCATCTTGACGCATATTCGGCATATAATCGATTGTAATATTCATATTTATTCCGTTTTTCTTCTTCTAACCCGTACTTATACGATACTTTTATACAACTTCAAGGAATATTTCTATCAATTTCAGTATTTCTGTTTTCCCTATATATGTATATAAAACTATTCTGTGTCTTCGTTCCGTCTCATATGTGAGAACTCTATAACAATCGGTTGCCCGTCTTTACCGCTTAACTCCGTCTTTTCGGTTAATAATGCGTACCGCTTAGCGAGAAGTTCAGCCGCTTTTATTCGCTCTTTCATTGCGATCCGTCGTTCTTTCTTCTTCTCATCGCTTATATAACTCTTCTCTTCCGTTAACTGTCCCCGCATTGCTGCACTTAAGAACTCTTCAACTTCTTGAGCTGTTGCGATTGCTTCGTTTTTTACCTCGGATTCTAGTTCTGCAACTCGTTTACGCACCTTATCATTATTTATCAGCCTGCAGCCGTGCATATAAGCACTCTTTTTACTGTATCCGGCTCTTTCAGCAGCCTTTGTATTGTTCATATCCTTTATATACTCAATAGCAAATCTTTCTTGCTTCGGATTTAATTTTTCACTCTTTTTCTCTTCACTCATATACTCTCACCTTCTTTCTATTGGCTTAGTTATGCCGTTTGTTATGTGAGTTCTACGACGTTTAAGCATAACAAAAGCCCTCAATTAAGAGGGCTTATTTTTTACGGCAAAAGGCGGCCACATTGACCGCCCCGACCTGTAAATAAACTACATATAGAATTAGTGGTTGAGACTCGCCGCAGCTGTCTCCTCGGAATCGTTCACGCATGAACTTCATCCCCTACTTTTTACATATACACTATATCACACTTTGGTTGTGTCATTCAGTGTCATATTGTGTCATCTTATGTCCTCTTCTATAGAGTTCATTAAAATGAAGTAATGCCCGTTTATGAACTCTGAATGTCTGTTTATGTGACATATTCAATCCGTCTTCAACAGTATTCCAACCCTTACAGTACACATACCGTAACTGTAATACTCTTCGCTCATACACATCGAATAGCGAATTAATTAACTGTTCAGCTCTTTCCCGTTCGTCGATAAGCCTATCCCACTCCGTCGAAGTCTTACTTATCAACTCATCAAGTCGGATAATCTTGTCGCTTATATCGCTTGAACTCGTTCCGGTTATTCTGTCTTTTGAGTAGTCGATAGCTTGCAGTGTGCATATGTCTTTACGTAATTGCTCAATGCGATCTTCTTTTATTCTTAACCGTACATTTAAGCTTCGTACATACTCAAGATATTCCCGTCCGTTCATTTTGTTCTCCATATCTGCACCGAAAATATCAACAGTAAGCCTAAGCAACAATCAAACGAGGTTATAAAGAGTGCGAAATCAAGCAGTTTAAATTGAGCATATGCCTGTACATGAATTGTTACGATTGCACCAATCGCCCCTAGGATTGCAATTGCTGTTCCTAATCTAATTAATATTTTTTCTATCATTCTTCCTCCTGTTCTTCTTCGTGTCTGGGTCTCCGTCCCGTTATAGCCGTAATGTAGGCGTCTTCCCCTTCTTGACTTCTACACTCTCTGCATATGGCTTCATTATTGCACTTCTTCACCCGTTGCCCGAACTCGTCGTATATCCAGTGCCATGCCGATTCACGGAACAACGGACGGCCGCAGAATGCACACCGTGACACGGATTCACGGGGCTTTTTATTCTTCTCCGCTGTCTTGCCTAGGATTACTATCCGCGGGGCTTGGTAATGCCGTCTTTTATTTCTTCGTGCCATTGCGTACCCCCTCATTATCAAGAATCTTTTTAATTTCTTTGAGTTCGTTTATTGCAAGTTTAAAATCATGCATCAGCGTTTCCACATCATAATCCCCAACATCGCAAAAACACGCTCGGTCTGCACCCTCTTCTATATAATAGATTGCTTCCTCTATCCGTTCTTTTATGTTTGCAACTTTTGCTTTAGATAGTTTCATCGTTCCTTTCTCGCCTTCCGTCTCAGCTTCTGCAATTCGTCGTAATCAATCCAACCTGTTTTACTGTACTTATTAGACTTCGCTACCCATTCAAGCCTATAAAGCGGGTACTTGTACGCGAATAACTTCCGCTTCAGTTTCGCGTCTTCCATTGCGTACCCTTTAACGTCTACGACTACAGTCGTTCGTTCTTCGGCATCCCAATACTCAAAGTCTGCAATGTACTTAATCGCTTTATACCGCTTCCCGTGTCGTTCAACTGCTTCTTGTAATATGTACGTCGGGTGACAGCAAAGGCAGTATATTTTCCCCGCTCTATTCAATTGCTTTAAGTACTCGTAATACTCCGCTTCCGTCCTACTGTCGAATGTAATCCCGTCTATTACCGTCTTCTTACCGTGCATCATTGGTGATTACTCCATTCCGCATATGCCATAATCAGCAGCATACCCGCTACTAAGAACATTACCGACTTACACACATAACCGATTAACTCAAGTCCGTTCATGCTTATCTCCTTCCGTTTTGTCGCTTATTGTCTTAAGCTTCCTCACCGCTTCCCGTATCCATTCCTCAGAAACTGTAATATCGTCATCGTTTAAAGAGCTTCTCTCAGCATACTCAATTTCCAGCTCCAATATGGTTATTGCTCTTTCTATTTCTTCGCGTTCAGCCTTATTCATGCTTATCTCCTTCCGCTTCGATTCTTTCCCTGATTTCATCTACATCAATAACAATTTCGCACCGGCAAGAAGATGATTGCCGATTTATTTCTTCTTTAATTAATTGAAGTGCCGCTTCAGCCTTTTTATCATTACTGAATGAAACATCAAGGCTGCCTTCATCAAGTATTATCTGAATAAGGTTCCCCGTCGTGTACATTTCGCATGTTCGCGTTAATTCTATGTTCCCCTGAGCGATTATAATCATGATTGTTTCCTCGCTTCCTCTTCGGCAATCATCCGTAAATACTCCGCCGCCTTCGCAATGTCCGTTGCGGGTGTACCTTTGTGTGTATATCTATACAAATATTTAATGACGTTTCCTTCACAGTATCGTTTATACCCTTCCGACCCTAGTAACTGCCGTATAACGTCTTTACATTCCGTTCCTCTCCAGTTGTAATGCGTCGGTTTATGAACCTCGTTGCCCTCTTCAATCTGTCCGTTAATCGGATTGCGTAGACTCGTCTCTGTTAATCCGAACTCTTTCATCATCTCTTCAACGAGTTCCAAAATTTCATCACGTTCGTTTTTATTGTCCATTTTTGCTTGCTCCTTTTTCGTCGTATTTTGACTTCTAACGAGTTTTAGAGTTTTGTACGGTAATTTCATCGTCCGTGGTTCTAAAACTCGTCAGAAGTGCCAAATTTTCAATTTATTGCCTACTAGAAGGGAATTTCTTCATCAACTTCCGTCCCTAATCCATTAAAACCTGAATTATTCCCGTCCTTCTTCTTAAACGGGAATATCGCTATTCCCGCTCCCGTCACTACAACGTTCGAAGAGTACCGGGTTTCTCCGTTCTTTTCGTATTTCGTTGTCGAGAACCGTCCGACTATCCAAACCCGTGTACCCTTAGTCCATTCGTTCATGCCTTCGGCTAGTGCGTCGAAAGCGACGAACGGCACGAAGTCCGCTACGTCTTTCCATTCGCTACCGTCCTTTACTCGTCGATTGCATGCGACGCTTCCCCTTGCTACTGCCATACCTGACTTTGTAAAGTTGATTTCTATGTCTCTGGCTAAATTGCCTTCAAGTTGTATTGTGTTCATTTTCAGATCTCCTTTTCTTCGCTCAAATCTTTTAATTAAAACGGGTGCTGTCCGCTTCGTGTGTGTCGTTTAACTCGCTCTTTATCCTTCAGCACTCGGAACGCTTCATCAATATCTGTCTTGTCAATAAACCGTCTTGTACCGCTCCCACCGGGCTGTACCGGATACACATCGATATCTGTTAACATTCCAAGTAGTGTTAACTCACCCATGCCCGTGTACTCCATTGCTTCTTTCATTGTCATGTATCGTTTTTCTGTCTTTTTCATGGTTATTCTCCTTTTCGCATGTTGTCCATTTCTTCTTTTAATTGACTGATAGAATACCTAACCGGGTGGGTCATTAAATAATAACTGTTGCGATATTCGGGGTGCTTATTTTCCCACGCAAGATAGACTTCGGTAAGCATATTATCAAGCTCTTTTATATGTTCGTTTTTGACATTTGCAAGATATTCGCCATCATCGTATCCGTTATCAACAGCTCGTTGTACCAAATCCCCCAAAACCAAATCTGCGTCTATTCGAGGAGCAAAGTATTCCGGTTGCCCTACGTATAGGTGAGTGAATTTAAACCCGTAATAGTCGTACATCTTTATAGCGTCGAGAAAGGCTTCTTTCTCGGAATCATAGGGGCCATAAGCGGTTTCTTCCGGAATATTGTACTTATTGCCGTTTAACTCCATTTCGTTACTAAAACTAAATACGTACTCTTTCATCGTCCCTTTCTCCTCTCTAAACTGGTCGATTTAGACTACTTTAAGTCCCTTTAAATCGCTTGCAATAACTGTTTATTGACTTGTGAGCGAAACGAATTTCGGTCACAAATCCAACTATAAATTGAATTAACTCAACCGCTTCACAAGGTTCCCCGTTAACTGCTTTAACTTCTCGTTGTTCGGGCTTATCCCAAGCACCGCATTATCGCGGTTATCCTTCTGCCGTTCGGCGGCTAACTGATACGCTCGTCTGAACTGTGCTCGCAATGTATTCATCCCTTCAATCGTAGTCATACAAATGTCTTGCCAACCGATATTATTAACGGCTGTTGTTATAGCTTCGTGACTGAATTTCGGCTTCCTGTAATACCCAACGGACTGTATCGCTTTAACTACTTCGCCCCATGCTTCAGACTCATCCGGTGCAGCCGTGCCGCTTATTATGCCTTTAATGCCGTATGCCGTTTCCCGGATTTCGGCGATACTCGGTAAAAACTTATTCGTCATAATCAGCTTCTTTACTGCCGCTTCAAGAATCTGCGGCGGTATATCTGATAACATCATGACGTATAGTCGTAGTCGCTCTTCTTCTAACGCACCCTTATACGCCAGTTGTAAAGGTGCTATGGCTTTCGTTATGTCCGATTTGTTCATTCTGTCGCTCCTCTTCTTCATATTCAGCTATAAGCCTATTAACTGCGGCTATCCCTTCTTGCCGTTCTTGCTCGGCTCGGCTTATAGGCGATCGCCTATCGTTCTTCACTTCGGGCTGATTCAAATATCCTTCGAATTTTGTACCGAACAGCGTTTCAGGCCTTAAATACTGTGCCATGTCAGTGCCTTGCCACTCTTTAGCCTTCTTTGTGATTACGGCTTTAAAGTCATCAATGGTAAAGCCTTCTGCAAGTCGTGCGGCTATTAACTTGCGTGTTTTATCTGTCGTGCTTCTGTAATTACTTCCAGTTACAGAGTTGAGAAAGGTCACAATATCTTCAGCTACCGAAGGTAGTGAAGGACAATATGTATTCTTACCTATACTATCCTTACCTATACTAGACTTACCTATACTTACCTTACCTACGCGTACATTTTGTATACATCTTGTATCCATACTGGATACATCGCCTAAAACCTCAACATATTCTTTGCTTTCTGCGACGGAAAGCATCTCTTTTTCAGGCCGCAAGCTCGGTCTATACCTGTCTTTCTGTATATAGTTGTGTATTTTCCAGTGTTTGATTACCAGTACCCCTGATTCAAACGGGATAACAAACTGTTTGGCGATTAACACCTTAATGTCATCGTCTTTCGCTCCTATCACTCGCATTATTGACTTCGGGCTGTTTATAAACCCGTCATCGTCGGCTTCTAGTAGCATGTGGAAATACAAATTTTGAGTTGTGGCGGGCATATCAAGGAATAAATCGGACTTAATTATGCTCTTTGCCATCATTCTCCGTTCTGCCATTTATTTTCTCCCCATACTGTATTTTTCAAATCTTTTTGCATTTTCTTCGGCTAACATCATTAACAATTCGCGATATTCTGCAATCGTAATTGTTATTTTTAGTTCCAACGGTAATAAATAATTACTTTGGTTGTATGAACCCTTTTTTATTTTCTGATAGATGAAGTTTTCAATAATGGCTTGCAATCTTACGTTTTCTGTTATCATTTTTCCTCATCTCAGCTTTTCTATATATCTTTTAAAAAACTCTTTGTACTCCTTCGCCTTCGCTCCGTGTGCCTTCGTGTTATGACAATCCCGGCACAAGCACACAAGATTATCAAGAGTGCTTTTACCGCCTTGGCTGCGGAATACGATGTGATGAACGTCACACCCGTAACGACCGCAGATTACGCAGCAATTCCCGTCTCGCTCAATCGCTTGCCGCTTCGTCTTGCGGAACAATTCGCGGTCTTGCTTAGTGTTCTTATTCATGTCGTTAACGCCCTTTCTATGCTCCAACCTCTTTTAAGTCTGTAGAGCAAGGTGTTTGCCTTAATCCCTACAGAATCAGCCCATTGCTGAAGGGTTGCCCGTTTGCCGCGGAACGTAATCATGTGATTGTTCCGTTTATTGTTCGCCTGAGTCTTCCAGTTGACCCACCGGCAATTACTCGGCGAATAGTCGCCGTCCGTGTCGATACGGTCGATTGTGAGCGTTTCCCCGTATCCGTGAGCCAGCGCCCAGGCGTAGAAGGTTCCGAAGTCGTTCCATTCGTCGCATACCCGTATGCCCCGTTTCCCGTAGAGTGCGTAATCAGGGTTGTTACGGCGATTACAACGGGCTTTGAGTCCGCTCCATATGTTATAAATCCTAGTCTTTCTATGTCCGTGTTCCTTATACGTTCCGTACTGATTTGTTATCATCGGTATGCCCCCAGTCATTTATGAGTGATTGCATGTATTCAGGCGGTTCAAGCCGTATGCCTAGTTGGCTGCACTCATCAGTAAGGCAGTCAATGAGCCTTGTCATCTCTGCGGTGTCGTAGGTGCTTGACCCGTGATAAGCGGCAAGGACCATATACCCTTTTGCCTTTCGTGCTTCGCCTAAATCCTCGGTAATCCACCCTATGCCGTGAGCCGCCCATATGTGTTTAAACCGCTCCACCGCTTCCGCTTTAACGGGTATCGGCGTAAAATGTCCGCAGTCCCTTATTGCCTTTCTGTACACGTCCTCACGGCTTGAATACTGACCGTCCTTGCTTAAATGCTCCGCAATTCGCTGACACAAGACCCAACAGAACGCGTTAGCGTTTAGGCTTCTTTTTTTGCATGTTTTTCTAATCTCTACCGTATATTCTTGCGATTCGTCTATCTGTGACAACTCGTTGTCCTTCGGAGACGGAATGAATAAACCGACTCCGAAAGACTTAATTACCTGTATTCCCTTCGTTGTAAATTTCATGATTCAAGCCACTTCTTAAAGCCTTTGTAGACCGCTCCCAGTTGTTCAACGGTAAGCCCGTCGAGGGTGTCAACCTTCATTGTGTCCTTAAGCCAATCGGCAAACGGCTGTTCCGCTTTATGTTTCTTGACGAGTTCAGAGATTGCCGCAATTCCCTTTTGCCGTCGTTCTTCGTCTGTCGGCTCTTTAGCCTTCGGACGCTCTGTTTTTGTTCCGTTCAGTCGGTACCGTTCTTTCCCGTTCTTATCTACGATGACAAGACTAGTAAACTTCCGTTCAGTCTTGCTGTACTTAATTTCCTTCACGGTGAAGCGGTCGTACTTATCTATAGGGGCTTGAACGAAGATGAACGGAGCGTCATAGAGTTCTCTCCCTATGCCCCAAGCAAACCCGGCACGCTTAAACGCGTCAGACGCTTGCCCTTTCTCCGCTTCGGCGTTGCTTTCAGTGCCAACGTCTTGCTTACTTACCCATTGAGATTTCTCTGAATCCCATATGGATATGGTGCAGAACAAATTATCATTGATAACTTCATGATGTCTCTGCCAATTCATTGACCCGTATACCTCGTCGAGGATACGCATATCAACCCTTGCCGTCTTGTAGAGTAGAAGAACCGCCCCTTCCTTCGTTATCTTTTGTATGCGGCATTCTATATCTTCAGCCTTCAATAAAGGCATTCCATTCATACTTTTCGCCCCCTTATTTGATTGTCATGTTCTGTCTTTCGACGAGTTCCGCACCTGTTACGACTTCACCCGCTTTTAACGCCTTACTAATTCCCGTCTTGTCAACCTTCGGCGGTTGCGGTACGAGGAACGGCAGCGGTAACGCCATCTCGTCTAAGATGTTGACCGCTGTAGACTTTCGCCAACTAATTGCGAAGTCCGTGCCGGTCACTTTTTCACCGTTCAAGACGTCGGCAAGGTATTTGCTCAGCTGCTCAGCTTTCCGTTTTGCCGCGTCCTTGCGGGCCTTAAACGCCTTTTCTTCCGCGTCCAAGGCGTTCACGTCGGCTTTTAAATTCTTAATCCACAACGCAATATTGCGGATTTTTTCGCTCCGTTCTAATTCCAATTGCTCCAAGGCTTCGAGGTCGATAACTTCCCCCGTTTCTGTGTTTACGGTCATGCCTTCTTCTGTTGTTATGCAGTTCAAAAGTTCCTGATTGATGTTATATAAAGTAGCCATTATTTGTTTTCTCCTTTAATTAAAAATCCGATAACGTCGGCTTCTACTTTGATATTGATAAGGTCGTCGCCAAGGTCGCAAATAATCCATCTCCATGTTTCCGTCAAGTCTCTTGTACTAAGCCTATCGCGGCTAAGTTTGGTTGCGATTCTATTTATGACTTCCAATCGCCTTAATATTTCTTTTTCGTTGTCCATATGCTATACTCCTTATAGGTCATTTACCTTGAGTCGTGTCGGTTGCCGCCGCACGGCTCTTTTTTTTATACGGTCGCGGCGAAAATAAGCATGCCGCCAATGAACAACCATAAGGCTGCTGTTTCCTTCCATTCCGTCACCTCGCTTTCTTCTGTAAAACGGATCGCCTTTCCTTCCGTCAGTCCGTGGCGGGAATTTACCCATGCGGGCGGTTGTGTGAGAACGTTATTTATCATTGTTCTTCTCCTTTTCTTCGTATCTGATTACAACCATTCCTGCGTCGGTTAAGGCGTTCCAGCCTTCTTTTATTTTCGCGTTTACTTTCGCGAGAGTTGCATCGTTCAAGTTGCACCGTTCCGTGTCTTTTTTTAGCTTCCACACCTCATACAAAACATTGTCCAAACGCTCAAGAAAGCTATCCATTTCTGTCATTTTTGCTGCTCCTCTCTAAATCTCGTTACTAATTACAAGCAAGTCGCTTGTAATCTTCCTAATTTGGCTTCTAAGCCATTCATTTTCATCTTGTAGCCGTTCGCATTCAGCCCTAAGCCTTCGGCACTCTGTAGCCGAATACTCAGCCCTTAGCGTTGCGAACGCTTCAACTTCTTCGCGTGAGAACCTCAGCCCCGGAACTTCCAAGGCGTGAAGTTTTCCTTCATTCCGCATTGCGTAAACCGCGTTAACGGAAATCTGAAAGAAGTCAGCGACTTCTTTAGCCGTCATTACGGCGTTCATGCTCTTCACCTCTTTTGTCGTCTTTTTGTGTACTTTTGAGGCAAAAAAATATCATCTTCACTAGCCCCGTAAACGCTACACAAATACCTCAAGTTTGCAATATCTATTTTTGTTTTTCCGCTTTCCCATGCCACGATTGTGGCTTTGTTTTTGTGCAATTTAGCGGCTATTTCGGATTGAGTAAATCCAGCATTTACCCGTGCAGCCTTTAGTGTAACTTTCATTTATTCACCGCCTTTCTACGTCTTAATTATAGTCGTCTTTTTGTGTACTGTCAATACTAAAAGTTGACTTTTCTAAAAAAAAGTATTGCCTATATAAAGTTAATCATCTACAATGCCTTCAAGAGGTGATAGTAATGGAAGCCCACAAAGTGCAATTTATTAAAAATCTAAAAAAATACATGGAGTTAAATAATTACAATCAAAATGAGCTTGCGAATAAAATGGGAGTAACAAAATCCGTAATATCGTCGTGGATTACAGGAAAACGTTTTCCCAAAATGGCGAGTATCCAAAAACTTGCCGATATTTTTGGGATAGAAAAATCAAATCTTATCGAATCCAATCATGCACCGATAGACCCCGATTTAAAAGATATATTGCAAAATGCAGAAGTTATGTTTGATGGCTTAAAATACCCGTTGACCGATGACAAAAAATTATTGCTCGCACAAGTTATAAAATCAGTATTAAAGGATGACGGTAAATAATGAAACGCATGTTACCATTCGTACTTGATGTTGTTCGTGAATATGGGACAAACGACCCGAACATAATAATCAAGGAACTAAATATCCCTGTGTATGAATCTTGGGCTTGTACACTATTACGGGTGAACGGATTTTATACGAAAGCGAATAAAAAACAAGCTATATTTACGGAACCAAGTTTAAATAAAATGCAAAAAGATGTGGTGCTTGCACATGAATTAGGACATATCAAATTAAAACATCATCACGCCCGATTAGCCTTTGACTTACTCAGTGACGAACAGAAGGAAGAAAGGGAATACCAGGCCAATAAATTCGCATTCCTTCTTATCGCTCACACTTATTTACGCAATAACGTTCAAATGATGGATGGTATAAGAGATGAAAAAAAATTAACTTATAAAGGAGTATTGGAATTGTTAGAAGTATTTAGAAAAACAGGTTGTTATATAGCAAAGGGGAAAATGTCATGAGCCTTATCAAGCGAATTGTTAATATTGTTTTTGTGATTTTTGTGGTCTTTGCGTTTTTATATTATTCTTATTCAATTGCTGGAAATATCATGTCCGAATCCCCTGTTATACAAACTATAGTAGGTGTTATCATGAGACTTTTTATTGGAGATCCGTCTACTTCTGTTTTTGCAAGTCATGAAAATACATCCGTCTTTGATATTATATGGAATTTCCCTTTATTAGGCTTAGCAATTATAGTTACAGTCTTACGGGCTATATACTATGGAATAAAAACGGCAATTAACAAAGATAAGGAAGAATAACATGCAATCTAATATAACTACTCGCAAAAAAGACAACGCATATCAGGTCATAGTATCGTATAAAGACGGTCGAAAATGGCGGCAAAAATCAAAACAAGGCTTCCGAACACAAAGAGAAGCAAAAGAGTACGGGCAACAGATAATAGAAGCCTTAAAAACGCAAATAACGCCAATTGACGAGAATATGAGAGATATAACCCTTGGCGAATTTGCGGAAGTCTTTTTGCGGGAAAAAGTTAATCTTACCTACAGTACAAAAGCTATGTATAGGGTCGCTTTAAAGTCGTTTCCTACGCTTACTAATACAGAACTTCGCAATATCACTCATAACCTTGTAATAAGGGCATTTAATGAGATTCATATTGCCCCCAGTACCATGAACCTATACTTAAGGATATTAAAGGCGATTGCCAATTATGCCGTTAACCCTTACAAGCTCATCAGGGAGAACCCGTTTAACTCGGTACCCAGACGAAAAGAAAGCGTCAAAAAAGTTTCTACATTTACCGATGAAGAAATGAAGTTTATTTTCTCTAGCATAGACGGGTACGCCCGTGTTATGATTTCCATTGCTTATTATGCCGGGTGTCGTATTGGCGAAATTCTAGGACTTACATGGGAAGATATTGACCTTGACGGAAAAACCATTACAATTAATAAACAGGTCACTATTGTTGATTCGAAGAAATTCGGAGTAACAGCACCTAAAACCGTCAACAGTTATAGAACCATTCCCATACCACCTGTGCTATGTGAGATTCTTAGGGAATATAAAGCAACTCAAACGGATCGCCCATTGTTCCCGAAGAAAAACAGTAAGTACGTCCCTCGTATTTTAAAGAAGCTTATGCCTAATAAGACGTTCCATGATTTACGGCACACATACGCAACAAAATTACTCGCTAATGGCGTAGATATTAAAACCGTAGCGAGCTTGTTGGGCGATAACGTAAACACTGTAATTAAAGTATATGTACATTACACGGACGATATGAGAATGAAAGCGGCGGAGAATGTCGCTAATATTTTTAGCAAAAGTTTTTGACGATTTTATTTTTCAACATTCTACAATCGCTTTAAATAAGCCAATAATAGCTATATCGTAAATTACTATACATATTATTTTTTATTATTTAATAACAGGTCAGGGGTGACTTTCTTGACAAACTGTTCATCGGTCATACGCGGAACCGCCTTCCACAGTACAGGCCCGAACTCATTTGATATTCTTGAGGACCACCTGTTTCTTGTCGACGAGGCCGGAGTCCTCGATGATGTCATTTCTCCGAAGGATGACAGGTACGATAATATTCTTCGCCGATCGGAGGACGCCGGTTCTCTACAGCGACTGAAATCCCAACAATACTTGTTGCCCGGATTCATTGATACCCATGTTCATGCACCTCAATGGGCCCAAGTCGGCAAGGCACTGGATGCGGATCTTCCTGTTTGGCTTAATGACTATACCTTTCCGCTGGAAGCCGCTTATAAGAACACGGATTTTGCCGAGACGATTTATAAAGACCTGGTTCAAACTCTTTTGGCAAACGGCACGACGACGGCTCAATATTTCGGTTCCGTCCATAACGAACCCAATAAGGTTTTAGCCGAAATTTGTGCTTCTGAAGGTCAACATGCTTATATCGGTAAAGTAGTTATGGACTTGCCGTCTCAGTGCCCCGATTATTATCGCGATTCGTCTCCGCAGGCGGCACTGAATGCTACGGAAGACTTTCTCACTTATTGCCGCAACCTGAACAGCCGGACACGGCAAGACATAGTCGGTGTCGTTACACCGCGATTCATTCCTACGTGCAGTGACGAAGTCCTTTACGGTCTGGGCGACTTGGCCCGCCACTATGATGCTCCCGTTCAATCCCACTGTTCCGAAGGAGACTGGGAACACGCCCATGTACTGGAACGAACGGGCCTAAGCGATACACAAGCTCACTTAAAATACGGGCTATTGACGAATAAAACGACTCTGGCTCACTCCGTCTACTTAAGCGACTCCGACGCAGAGTTGTACAAAGAACACGGTGCTGCCATTGCCCACAGTCCCTTATCCAACATCTTGTTTGCCGGAGCCGTCTGCCCGGTCAAACGCCGTTTGGAACAAGGCCTCAGCATATCATTGGCTACGGATATTTCCGCCGGCTATACGCCGTCTATGTTTGATTCCATGCGTCAGGCTATTTTATCGTCGCGCCTCCTTTCTACGGGAACCGATTTTTCAAAATCTCCGATAGAGCGAGGCGGCATCCCCGCTAGCGTCATCGATTTCAGACAAGCCTTTTACATGGCTACTGTCGGCGGGGCTACCGCCCTGCACGTCAATGCCGGCCAATTTCGCAAGGGCTGTCGCTTCGATGCCTTTGTTTTCGACTGTCTGGCTTCGCAAAGTCAGACTCGCCAATATGATACCGACTCATTGGCAGATATGTTGCAAAAAATAATTTTTACAGGCCAACGGCAAAACATTACCGCC
>QWCQ01000402.1_pt1 | contig 33316 bp, 29 predicted proteins | sample 1972701 | NCBI WGS metagenome assembly QWCQ01 (sample SAMN09866704, study PRJNA288562) | Human gut metagenome isolate pre4_stool, whole genome shotgun sequencing... | reverse complement strand
AGAAAAGCCAAACAGGAAGCTGAGAATGGCAAGCGAAAGTACAAGACAAAGACAAACAAGATACGGCTCTGTGCTGATGATCTGCTTACACCCAAGAAGTTGGAGGAGTATCAAACCTCCTACGCAGAGCAAATGCGACCATTTGGGCTGAGTAGAGGGGTACAAGGATCTGAAGCAAAGCATCGAACTAATATGGAGTATTACAAAGAGCTCCTCAAAGAGACGAAGCAGAAACAACTTGAGGAAGAAGAACTAATTCAAAAGGTCAGAGAGTTGGAAAAGCAGGCGGGCAAGCTCCGAGTAAAGGGTACGCTCTACTCGCTCTTTGGGAACTCCGAGCTTGACAAGGCGGAACAGCGCATCGAAGAGTTAGAGCAAGAAGTCAAACGGCAACAACATCTTTCGGAAAAGGAGAAAGCCGAAATCCGCAAGGAGGTTGTGTGTTTGCAGGATACTATTAAAGGAAGAGACAGAGCCATTGCCGAATTGAAAGAGACCGTGCAAGTTTACGCGGAAGAGCGGAATTGGATAAAACGCTTCTTCAATGGCTTCTATCAATTGCTGAACATTCGTCTGATGCTCCGAAAGATGAATTTCTCTGATGACAGAATAGCGGAGATGTATCGCACAGAAGCTCCCCAGCGAGGAACGGCTAAAGCCTATTCGGGGCTGTACAAGAGAGAGTTTATGGAAGAAGACAGTGAAATCCGCATTGCCAAGGACGAGAAGAAGCGACCGCTCCTCACTATCAACGGACTTCCCATTGCCGATTGGTGCGAACTAAAATGGAAACAACTTGTCAATCGTAATCGCTCGCAACGACTATAATTGCTATTTTCTTTCACCGACAAGAAGAAAAAACAAGAAAAGACGCTCACTTCTCCTCGCAAAGGGCTATCTTTGCAAGTGAAATAGTGAGCGTTCTTTGGCTATTCAAAACAATGTGTATCAATGCACTCCGCTCATTTCTAAATCGTTACCTATTCACCCGTCGCTAAATGGTAATACTCTGCTCCTCAATAAGATAGTCTGTAAACGAAAAAAATCGAGTCCGCTATTTTTTGTGAAGTTACGCAACTATCTTCACTCTTACAAGTGGATGCAGGGGTGACGCATTATAGATTATCCTTAATTGATTCGCCAATAGGTGTAATTACTCATAGTTCTACTCTAAACGTAGAATAATGACATTGGTATAGGCATTTCGCATATTTTAGTCAATTGCCTGATTCCGATATACACTCCAACAGGATTTAATTGGAAAGTTGTTATTTGGTTATTTTTGAAAACGTCAAATGCATATTGCCATCGAGTATCCTTCTTAATATGATAGTTACGAACCTCGTCTTCTGTAAATGGAATTGCTTTATTTTTTAAATCTTCAAACAGGGGGATTAACAGGTCTTTATTCGCTTGATTGAATACTTCTGTTACAGTCTTGGTGTTTGCGACATTAAAAGACACATGTTGTTCTTCAATAGAAAACAACCCCATTATATATGGTAAATTAGTTCGCTGAGAAACATTCATTAGTTGTGGATACTTCTGAAAAATATCGTTTAATTCATTCAATGGAAAGTTGTGTCTAAAAAACAAATCGTAACTAGAAAGTAGGTATTTTTCAAGTGGTTCCACAACATGAAATGCTGATATTCCATAGCCACATCCGACTTGCTTTAGGTGGGCTATATCCAATGAACTGATATTTTTTAATCTTTCCACTAACGGAGCCAACTTCAATAACAAGTCATCATATTGTTTTTTGTTGTATGGGAATATCAGGTTACTAAAAACCAATATTGCCAATAATGAAGCTGTGTTGGAAGATAGTTTGGGTATTATATTTCTTGCCTCATCTATTATAGATTGCTCTGTTGTTCTTTCTTGTACATTCAAACGTTCTATTAGTAAATCTATAAGATTTTCGCCTAATTCTTCATTACCAGATGCGATGTAATTTTTAAATGTCTCATTTAATGCCATCTGAATTGCAGGCTCTTTGAAACGATGTAATAAATCTTCCTTTAATGAAGTTATTCGGTCTATTGTTTTTTCCGTTATGTCCGATAATCTTTTCTCGGCCTCGACCCTTGCATCCTGAGTATAAACAGCCAACTCTGCTTTTACTACATATTTGCAGATCTCCATAGCAGTTTCAGCTGTAATGCCATTAAAGTTAATGTCACCTTTTGCTTGTACTATGGTGGATTGATTAACACTCTCTATTTTCTGATCATTTCCGAAATTCATTGTTATTGCCGTTTACCTGATTTATAGTGCTATTGTGAACATCTTTAATTGTCTGCTTGTTACTTTTTCCTCCTTTTTTAATCAAGTAAAAAATACCACTAATAACACCTCCAACAATAGCAACAAGAAGAGGAGTTATCCATACTGAGTTGTCTTTCAAAAAATCCATAACCACCATTATTGTCTTACAAATTAAGATGCAAGTAGTGTGCCAGAATTAAAGAGGTGACATTTTGGCAGAATTTCTATTCTATAAAACTATTGTAGATTGGGACAAAGTGGCTTTTCCAGCTTCTACCAGCTTTTGAATATCCGTCTGATGCTCCAAAAGATGGATTTTTCTGACGACAGAATAGCGGAGATGTATCGCACGGAAACTTCCCAGCGTGGCACGGCAAAAGCCTATTCGGGATTATACAAGAGAGAGTTTACGGAAGAGGACTGCGAAATCCGTATTATCAAAGACGAGAAGAAGCGATTGCGTTTGACCATCAACGGACTTCCCATTGCCGATTGGTGCGAGCAAAAATGGAAACAGCTTATCAACCGTAAACGCTCACATCGGTTGTAAAACCGAAAATCCTCTTTCTCTTTCATCGTTGTATTTCAGTCCCGACAAAACTTTTCAAGAAGAAAATTACACAAGAACGCTCACTTTCCCTCGCAAATCTGTACCTTTGCAAGTGATAATAGTGAGCGTTCTTTGGTTATTCAAAACAGTGTGCCTTAAAGCATTCCGCTCATTTCTAAATCGTTACCTATCCACATTCACCCAAACGGTAACCTATTGCTTCTCAGCTAGATAGCCCGAGACCAAAAAATTAGGGTGGGAGATACAAGCATTGCTTTGCAAATAATATGGATGAAAATAAGGGCTGATTTGAAGAAATTTTGTACATTTGCCCTTATCTAAGTCCAGATGGATGCAATAGATGAACCGCCTTTGAGAAAAATCCCACCGACGGAAAGTTAGCGAGGTGAAAGTTCCACCTTGCTATATGAGAGAATAACTCTATTGTGACGCACCTCCAATTTGGGCTACATTGCGGCACAACAAGATAAAAAGAACACTACATGAAAGTATTGAAGTTTGGCGGAACATCCGTTGGTTCCGTGGAAAGCATCCTCTCACTGAAGAGGATTGTCGAGAGAGAAGCCCAACGACAACCCGTTGTTGTGGTAGTAAGCGCATTGGGAGGCATCACCGACCAACTGCTGAACACAGCGCAATTGGCACTGTCGGGCAATGAGACATGGAAAGACTCCTTCGACAATATGGTGGAGAGACACCACCAACTCATTGATTCCGTTATCACTGACAACATCAAGCACAGCGAACTATATCATAAGGTAGACACGCTGTTCGAACAACTCCGTTCCATCTACTTCGGTGTATTTCTCATCCATGACCTGAGTCATAAGACAGAAGATACCATCGTGAGCTACGGTGAGCGACTAAGTTCGCACATCGTTGCCACCTTAGTAGAGAATGCCCGTTGGATAGATGCCCGCACATTCATCAAGACCGAGCGCAAACACAACAAGCATGTATTGGACAGCACTCTCACTCAGCAATTAGTGAGAGACGCCTTTTCGCATCAGCACACCATTACCTTGGTACCGGGATTCATCAGTCAAGACAAAGATACGCACGAGACTACCAACTTGGGAAGAGGCGGCTCAGACTACACCGCTTCTATCATTGCCGCCGCACTCGATGCCGACATTTTGGAAATATGGACAGACGTAAATGGCTTTATGACAGCCGACCCCAAGGTGATTAAGGCTGCCTACACGATTCATGAACTCAGCTACATCGAGGCGATGGAGCTGTGCAACTTTGGTGCCAAAGTGGTATATCCGCCCACTATCTACCCCGTATGTGTGAAAAATATCCCTATACAGGTGAAAAACACGTTCGATCCCGACGGTGAGGGAACCATGATTAAGGCAAAAATCAAAAACGATGGCAAGCCTATCAAAGGCATCTCAAGCATTAAGGGAACCACACTTATCAACGTGGCAGGACTGTCCATGGTAGGTGTCATCGGTGTCAACCGTCGCATCTTCACCGCCTTGGCGAACCATGGCATATCGGTATTCATGGTCAGTCAGGCGTCTTCGGAAAACTCAACCAGCATTGGTGTGCGCGAACAGGATGCAGATGCTGCGGTAGCTGTACTCAACGACGAGTTTGCCAAAGAGATAGAAACGGGTGCTATGTTCCCCATGGAGGCACAAAGTGGGCTTGCCACCATTGCCATTGTGGGTGAAAACATGCGTCACCTGCCGGGAATAGCAGCCAAACTGTTTGAAACATTAGGGCGTTCGGGCATCAGTGTCATTGCTTTTGCACAGGGGTCGAGTGAAACCAACATCTCCGTAGTCATAGAAGCTACCTACCTGCGCAAAGCCCTGAACGTGCTGCACGACTCGTTTTTCCTGTCCGAATACAAGGTGCTCAACCTCTTTATCTGTGGCATTGGCACTGTAGGAGGCAAACTCATAGAGCAGATACGGTCGCAGTACGATGAACTGAAGGAACATTCCCGACTCAAACTCAACGTGGTAGGCATCGCCTCATCCAAACATGCCATATACAACCGTGACGGTTTAGACTTGCAGACCTACCGAGAAGAGTTGCAAGCATCAGAGCTCAGTTCACCACAGAAATTGTGTGAAGCCGTCATCGGCATGAACATCTTTAACTCTGTATTTGTAGACTGTACAGCAAGTGGCGAGATTGCCGCCCTCTATCAACCCCTCTTAGAACATAACATCAGTGTGGTGGCAGCCAACAAGATAGCCGCCTCATCGCCTTACGACGAATATATGCGATTGAAACAAACCGCCGTGACACGAGGAGTAAAGTTCAGATACGAAACCAACGTGGGAGCAGGACTGCCCATTATCGGCACTATCAACGACCTGCGCAACTCGGGAGACAAGATTCTGAAGATTGAAGCCGTACTTAGTGGCACGCTCAACTTCATCTTCAACGAGCTGACAGCCGATGTGCCATTTTCGGAGACTGTACACCGTGCCAAAGAAGAGGGGTATAGTGAGCCCGACCCACGCATCGATTTGAGCGGAAAGGATGTGATCCGCAAGCTGGTCATCCTCACACGCGAGGCTGGCTACAAAGCAGAACAAGAAGAGGTGGAGAAACACCTGTTTGTGCCTGATGAATATTTTGAAGGCAGTGTGGACGAATTTTGGAAACGGCTACCACAATTGGACGACGACTTTGAGAAACGTCGTCGCACCCTCGAACAGCAAGGTGAGCGGTGGCGATTCGTAGCCTCTATGGAGCATGGCAAAATGAAAGTCGGTCTGCAAGCAGTAGCACAGTCGCATCCCTTCTATAACCTCGAAGGTAGCAACAACATCGTGTTGCTCACCACCGAACGCTACAAAGCCTACCCCATGCAAATACAGGGATATGGTGCAGGTGCCGATGTCACCGCCGCAGGCGTGTTTGCCAATATCATGTCGATAGCCAATATATAATATATAAGGTGGGCTGAGGATGATGAACAAAACCATGAAGAAACATTGCCGAACAGGAACTCTGAAACGCATTCATGTGAAGATTACAAAAAAATCATTGATTTTTTGGTGTAATCGATGACAAATCATTATATTTGTAGTCAAACAATCTAAAATGAAAAGCAATCAATGATTTATATTGATGTTCCAGAGAAGAATAGGTTAACCAGTTTTTACCTTGCCACCGAAGAATACGTAGCACGACATATTGCCGATAACGAAGATTATTTCTTTATTTGGCAAGTCCCTCCTACGGTGATGGTTGGACGTAACCAGTTAATAGACAACGAAATAAATTTACCTTATTGCCGAGAAAAAGGTATTCATCTTCTTCGGCGTAAGAGTGGTGGAGGATGTATTTATGTGGACGAGGGCTGCTTGCTGTTCTCGTATATTACGCACAATGACCAAGTAAATCTTGTTTTCACCCAGTACATTGACCGCATTGTGCAAATGCTTCGACAACTTGGAATAAATGCCGAAGCAGGAGGCAGAAACGACATTTTGATTGATGAGAAGAAAGTGTCGGGAAATGCTTTCTATCATGTTCCCCAGTGGAGCATCGTACATGGCACCATGCTCTACGACACCAATCTTCAGAATATGGTAGCAAGTATCACGCCAAGTCAACAGAAGTTAAACAGTAAAGGCGTGCAAAGCGTTCGCCAACACATTGCCTTGCTCAAAGACTATACCACACTCTCCATAGAAGAAGTGAAGCGTCAAACGAAGGAGTTTCTATGTACATCCTCCCTCACCCTTACAGAGAAGGACATCAAGGGCATTGAAGAGATAGAGCAAGACTACCTGTCAGATGAGTTCACCTATGGCAACAACCCGCGCTACACGATGACCAACAAGCAACGCATCGAGAATGTGGGCGAATTGGAGGTACTTATGGAACTCAAGAACAACGTCATCAAGCACGTGAACATCATGGGAGATTATTTCCTGACGGGCGACCTTGACAATGCTATCTTGAAACCATTGCAAAACATCCCATACACCAAGCAAGCCATAGAGGCGGCTTTACCCGAGCAAGTGAACCACATCATTAGAAATTTGAACAAGGCACAATTGGTCAACTTGATTGTGGATCCGCCAAAACAATAACAACAGAATGGCATTTTTTAACCGCTAATCATAAATCTATGTATAAACCTAAATTTATAAAATATGGAAAATAAACGAACTTGTCTGCATGACAGACATGTAGCCTTGGGTGCTTTAATGCAGCCATTTGGTGGCTACGACATGCCTATCCAGTATTCATCTATTATTGAAGAGCATAATGCTGTGCGCCAACACTGTGGCGTTTTCGATGTTTCCCACATGGGCGAAGTCTACATTACAGGGAAAGATGCAGAAAAATATGTGAACTACATCTTTACCAATGATGTCACCAACGCTCCCCTAAACAGCATCTTTTATGGAATGATGCTCTATCCTGACGGAGGAACCGTAGACGACTTGTTGGTCTACAAGATGGGCGAAAACGAATTTTTCTTAGTCATCAATGCCGCCAACACTGACAAAGACGTAGAATGGATACGTCAGCACGCTGAAGGTTACGATGTAACCATTGACCATTGCTCAGACTATTACAGTCAGTTGGCAATACAAGGACCAGAGGCAGAAAGCGTTGTGGAAGAAGTATTACACCTATCTTGCAAAGATTTGGCGTTTTACGAAGCAAAGACAATAGACGTCAATGGTGAGCAAATTATTGTAAGTCGCACTGGTTATACAGGAGAAGACGGCTTCGAGATATATGGTTCACAAGCTTATATCGTTCAAGCATGGGATGCTTTAATGGAGAGCAAACGTTGTACACCTTGCGGTTTGGGCTGTCGTGACACTTTGCGCTTTGAGGCAGGTCTTCCTCTTTACGGAATGGAGTTATCTAAAGACATCACACCAGTAATGGCAGGACTAAGCATGTTCTGCAAGTTAGATAAGCCGGAATTCATAGGAAAGGAAGCTATCGCTAAGCAAAAAGAAGAAAAACCAAAGCAAAAAGTCATTGGACTGGAATTAGAGGGGAAAGCCATTCCTCGCCATGGTTATCCCGTTACCAAAGACGGGAAGCAGGTAGGTATTATCACTACAGGCTATCACTCTATCAGCTTGGATAAAAGTTTGGCGTTTGCCTTAGTAGATTTGGAGCATTCCAAACTCGGTACAGAACTGGAAGTTCAAATTAGAAAGAAAACATTCCCCTGTGTAGTTGTCAAGAAGAGATTCCTCAACAAACATTAGAAAAGCGAATACGTTTAATGAAAATCTGTGACGATGACTATCACAGCATGTTTCATTGAATGTAATAAATAACAAAAAATCATCAATAAAATAAATCAAAAAAATATGGCAAAAGTAATTGAAGGACTCTATTACAGCGAGTCGCACGAGTATGTAAGAGTAGAAGGTAATATTGGTTATGTTGGAATCACTGACTATGCACAACAAGCTTTGGGCAACATTGTTTATGTAGATCTTCCAGAAGTGGATGATGAAATTGAAGCTGGCGATGACTTTGGTGCTGTAGAGAGCGTGAAAGCTGCAAGCGATTTGGAAAGTCCAGTAAGTGGTACGGTGGTTGAAGTGAATGAAGAACTTGAAGATACACCTGAGAAAATTAACGAAGACGCCTTTGAAACTTGGATTATGAAATTGGAACTGTCTGACAAATCCGAATTAGAGAGTTTGATGGATGCCAAGGCTTATGAAGAATTCTGTAAAAAGTAATATGGTTATGAATTACAAGTTTTTTCCACATACAGAAGAGAATGTTTCTGATATGTTGGATAAAATTGGTGTAAAATCTCTTGAAGACTTATTCAAAGAAATTCCAGAAGAAGTGCGTTTCCGTGGTGAATTCGACATTCCTGGAGCAAAAAGTGAAATAGAGATTCGCCAATTTTTTAATCAATTAGGAGCAAAAAACCAACAACTCACTTGCTTTGCTGGTGCTGGTGTGTACGATCATTACACACCATCAGCAGTTCCATCCTTGGTGAGTCGCTCAGAATTTTTAACCAGCTATACGCCTTATCAGGCAGAAGTATCACAAGGAACACTTCATTATATCTTTGAATTTCAAAGTATGATGGCAGAGTTGACGGGTATGGATGTATCCAATGCGTCTATGTACGACGGCTCTACTGCCACAGCAGAAGCTGTATTGATGGCGAAAGCGAACCATAAAAAGGCAAATAAAGTACTCATTTCTGAAACAGTAGACCCAAAAATCCTTTCTGTTATCAAGACTTATGCACATTTTCAACAGATAGATATTGAAATGATAGCAGAACGGGAAGGCATTACCGACCAAAAAGATTTGGATCAGAAATTAGCTGAAGGTGGCGTTGCTGGTGTGGTTGTACAATATCCCAATTACTATGGTATTGTTGAAGATTACACAGGTGTAGCCGATAAGTGCCATGAACAAAAGGCATTATTCATCATGAACAGCAATCCTTCTGATTTGGCATTGCTCAAAACACCAGGAGAATTGGGCGCAGACATCGCTGTTGGCGAAGCTCAATCATTGGGTATTCCCATGGGATGGGGTGGTCCGCATGTAGGATATATGTGCTGTACGGATAAACTTGTGCGCAAGATGCCAGGACGTATCGTTGGGAAAACCATCGATGAAGAAGGTCAACGTGTGTTTGTCCTCACGCTACAAGCGCGCGAACAACACATCCGCCGACAGAAAGCAACATCAAATATCTGTTCGAATCAATCATTAATGGCACTTTGGGCAACGATATATCTTTCTTTAATGGGTAAAGAAGGATTGAAAGAAGCTGCACAATTGTCTTATGACGGTGCACATTATCTATGTGAACAGTTATTGAAAACAGGACATTTCACATTGGCTTACAATCAGCCTTTCTTCAATGAATTTTGCGTGAAGTATGACGGTAACATCCAAGAACTTCAACAACGATTCATTGAAAATGGCATCTTTGGTGGTATACAAGTTGGTGATGACATGCTCATGTTGGCTGTAACAGAAAAGAGAACAAAGGACGAAATTGATCAACTAATAGAACTCGTGCCATGAACCATCAACTATATCATAACTTAATATTTGAACTTTCTCACCCTGGAAGACGTGGATATACGCTTCCAAAGAATGAATTTGGGCGACATGAAATACCTGCCACATTAAAAAGGACAGTCGATGCCGAGCTTCCAGAGTGTGATGAACTGACAGTAGTGCGCCACTATACCAACCATAGTGAGAACAACTTTGGCGTTGACAACGGCTTTTATCCGCTGGGATCGTGTACCATGAAGTACAATCCAACTATCAATGAAGAGATGGCAGCACACCCTGCATTTGTCAATTTGCATCCACTTCAACCTGCTGAAACAGTGCAAGGCGCAAAAGAAGTGTATGAGAATTTGCAACAAGCCTTATGCGCTTTAACAGGATTGTCTCGCTTTACGCTTAATCCATGTGCAGGAGCTCATGGAGAATTAACGGGACTCATGATTATCAGTGCATATCACCAAGCAAACAACGACACGAAGCGTACCAAGATTATCGTACCTGATTCTGCCCACGGAACAAATCCCGCATCGGCTGCGGTATGTGGATTAGAAGTGGTAGAGGTAAAGAGTACCGCTGATGGATTAGTGGACGTAGAACACCTCAAGACACTCTTAGGAGATGACATTGCTGGAATGATGATGACGAACCCCAACACTTTGGGACTCTTCGAGACACACATTCCAGAGATTACCAAACTCATTCATGATTGCGGTGGTTTGATGTACTACGATGGAGCAAATCTTAATCCGCTGTTGGGTGAATGTAGACCAGGCGATATGGGATTTGATGTGATGCACATCAACTTGCATAAGACTTTCTCTACCCCACATGGAGGCGGCGGTCCTGGCTCTGGTCCTGTGGGTGTTTGCGAGAAATTGGTAGATTTCTTACCCACCAATAATTGCGCAGCCAATGCAAAAGGGCATTTTACCATTACGGTACATCCTTATCACGGACATTTCCTCACCTATTTGAGAGCTTATACTTACATCCTCACCTTAGGCAAGGAAAATATCAAGATGGTAGGACCTTATGCCACATTGAACGCCAACTACATCAAAGAATGCTTGAAAGACGTTTACAAACTGCCCATAGACACCATTTGCAAGCATGAGTTTGTATTTGATGGTCTTATGGACAAGAGCACAGGAGTAACCACGATGGACGTTGCCAAGCGTTTATTAGACCACGGTTTCCATGCTCCGACAATCTATTTCCCATTGCTCTTCCACGAGGCAATGATGATAGAGCCTACCGAAAACGAAAGCAAGGAAACGCTGGATGCATTCATAGAGGTGATGCGCAAGATTGCAGACGAGGCAAAGAACGACCCTGAAATCGTGAAAAGCGCACCGCACGAAACACCTATTAAGCGTGTGAACGATGTGGAAGCAGCCAAGCATCCTATACTTACCTTTAAGCAATTGATCGATGACAACAACTGATTTAATCATCATTGGAAGTGGTCCTGGAGGCTATCGCGCAGCTGATTATGCTGCGAAGAATGGCCTTCAGGTCATCATCTTCGAAGCCTTAGAAGCGGGCGGGACGTGTCTTAATTGTGGATGTATCCCAACCAAATGTTTAGCACACGATGCCTCTAAAGAAGAAAAACCTGCCTTCGAACAGGTGATGGCAAGAAAAAATGAAGCTATCCAGCAATTGAAAGCAGGAGTAGAGACATTGCTTTCCCAGCCTAACATTACATTGGTGCACGCCAAGGCTTCTTTTAAGGACGCTAAAACCATTGTTGCCAACGGAGAGGAATATGCCGCAAAATACGTCATCATAGCCTCTGGATCGCAAGCAAAAGTACCGCCTATCGAGGGTATTGTTTACAATCCTCACGGAAATTCTAATGTCCTTACCTCTACAGAATTGCTTTCCATCGATCACATCCCTGAAAAGTTGTGTATCGTAGGAGCTGGTGTCATTGGTATGGAGTTTGCCTCTGCCTTCGCACAGTTCGGCAGTCAGGTAACGGTAGTCGAATTCATGAAGGAATGCTTACCGACATTAGACAGCGATATTGCAAAGCGATTAAGGAAATGTTTGGCAAAAACAGGCATTCAGTTCTATTTGCAAGCCGCAGTGAAGAAAGTAGAAAATGGCAAAATATACTTTGAACAAAAAGGAAAAGAGCAAAGTGTAGAAGCGGATACTATCCTTATTGCAACTGGACGGGCAGCCAATATCGAAGGGCTAAACCTTGATGCCGCTGGGATTGCCTACGACAGAAAAGGCATTTTAGTCAATGACAATATGGAAACATCCGTCAGTGGTATTTATGCCATTGGCGATGTGAATGGACGACAAATGTTAGCACACGCTGCCACATTCCAAGGAATGAGAGCCATCAATCACATACTTGGCAAAGACGATCATATTCGATTCGACATCATGCCCGCTGCCGTATTCACCTATCCTGAAGCCGCTTGCGTAGGCAAGACAGAAGATGCATGCAAGGCAGAGAACATCGCATACAAGACTAAGAAAGGCTACTATCGTGCAAACGGTCGTGCGCTTTCTATTGAAGAAACCGAAGGAATGGTGAAACTCATCACAGATGAGGAGGACAAGATTATTGGATGCCATGTCTATGGTGCTCATGCAGCAGAACTTGTTCAAGAAGTTTCGGCGTTGATGAACTTGGATATCAAGCTCAATCAGCTGAAGGATATTATTCACACCCACCCCACTTTGGGTGAAATCTTGCAAGATATCGCAATAGGCTAAAAGCCTTGTCACGAATATCTTTACAAAGTTGGAAGATTGTGTTGCATAGTTGGGCTATCGCCTATTGATGATAGCCCAGCTAATCCACATCCTTCCAACTTTTTTATTTGGCACATTATTTGCATTATCTTTTATGCGAATTCATAAAAACATTATTATACAATGCAAAAAGGTAATATTGGGGTTACAACAGAGAATATCTTCCCCGTTATTAAAAAGTTTCTCTATTCTGATCACGAGATATTTCTTCGAGAGTTAGTGAGCAATGCCGTTGACGCTACTCAAAAGTTGAAAACTCTTTCAAAACAAGGAGATTTCAAAGGCGAAGAAGGAGATTTGACTATTCACATTAAGTTAGACAAAGAAAAAGGCACATTAACAATCAGCGATCGTGGTATTGGAATGAACGCTGAGGAAATAGACAAATACATCAACCAAATAGCTTTTTCGGGTGTAAACGACTTCATGGAGAAGTATAAGGAGAATGCCAATGGCATTATTGGACACTTCGGATTAGGTTTCTACTCTGCCTTTATGGTTAGTAAGAAAGTAGAAATTATTACCAAAAGCTACAGGGAAAATGAGAAAGCCGTGAAATGGAGTTGCGACGGCAGCCCAGAATACACCATAGAAGAGACTGAAAAGACTGACCGTGGAAGCGATATTGTGCTTTATATTGATGACGACTGCAAAGAATTTTTGGAAGAGCAGCGCATCCAAACACTACTCAACAAGTATTGTAAGTTCTTGCCTATTCCGATAGCTTTTGGCAAAAAAACTGAGTGGAAAGATGGCAAACAGGTTGAAACTGCAGAGAACAATGTCATTAATGATACCGAACCATTGTGGACAAAGGCTCCTTCTACATTAAAGGACGAGGATTATAAGAACTTCTATCGCACCCTCTACCCCATGCAGGACGAACCGCTGTTCTGGATACACCTCAATGTGGATTATCCGTTTAACCTCACTGGCATCCTTTATTTCCCAAAGGTAAAGTCGAACATTGAGCTACAACCCAACAAAATACAATTGTACAGCAATCAGGTCTTCGTCACAGATCAGGTAGAAGGCATTGTACCACAGTTCCTTACCCTGTTGCATGGTGTTATCGACTCCCCCGACATCCCATTGAATGTGAGCCGTAGCTATCTTCAAAGTGATGCTAACGTAAAAAAGATTTCAACCTATATCACTAAGAAAGTAGCCGATCGCTTGCAATCTATCTTCAAAGAAGACCGTAAAAGTTACGAAGAGAAGTGGGACGATCTCAAGATATTTATCAACTACGGCATGCTCTCTCAAGAAGATTTCTATGACCGTGCTAAAGACTTTGCCTTATTCAAGGACGTAGATGGTAAATACTTTACCTTCGATGAATACCGCACCCTCATTAAGGATAACCAAACAGATAAAGACGGACAACTCATCTATCTCTATGCGACCGACAAGGATGAGCAATACACGTACATAGAGTCAGCAAAGAACAAAGGCTACAGCGTCTTACTCTTTGACGGGCAATTGGATGTTGCAACGGTATCTATGTTTGAACAAAAGTTTGAAAAGAGCCGATTTAGCCGTGTAGACGGAGACATCATCGATCGTATCATTGTAAAAGAAGAGACCAAGGAGTCGAAGTTAGACAAGAACGATCGTGACAATTTGTCACAAGTTTTCAAATCACAACTGCCTAAAATCAATCAGGCTGAATTTAATGTAGAGGTGCAAGCTTTAGGCGAATCAGCCATGCCACTCATCATTATCCAGAGCGAATATATGCGTCGTATGAAGGAGATGAGCAAATATCAAGCTGGCATGGGCTTCTATGGGAGTATGCCCGATATGTTTACATTAGTATTGAACAGCGATCACAAACTGATTCAAAATGTACTCGACAATTGCAGCAAAACAACCGCCGATGCCTTGAAACCCATTGAGAGTGAACTCAAAGGACAAGAAGCAAGATTGGCAGCCCTGCATCAAAGTCAGCAGAAAAAGAAGCCAGAAGAGATAACGCAAGAAGAAAAACAAGATGTCGAAAATACGCAAAAAGCAATTGATGAGCAGAAACAAAAGAAAGCAGACATCATTGCCAATGCGGCTAAAGACAATAAAATCGTACACCAACTCATAGACTTGGCTTTGCTACAAAATGGCATGTTGAAGGGAGCTGGTCTCGATAAATTCTTAAAGCGCAGTATTGATTTAATTCGATAAGAAGTTTTTCAAGGCTTAAAACATAGAGCTGAAAAACCATTTATATGTATTCAACGCCACTCACCGCAGTGGCGTTTTTTATTTCTTTCGAAAAAAAGTTGGGAAAAAGTTTGGCGTTATCGCAAAAACTCCATACCTTTGCAAACGCAATTACAAAAGTAATGCACTTCGGCTCCCTGGCTCAACTGAATAGAGCATCTGACTACGGATCAGAAGGTTGTGGGTTTGAATCCCGCGGGAGTCACTCTCAAGGATGTGTTTTTCAACACATCCTTTTCTTTTTTCCCCTCGACAACATGGATTTTCGTACGCTGCATTGAAGGATAATAAATGCTGAATTTTCTTTACAAAGTGCCTCTCATAACTCGCGTAAAAACAACTAACGGCAAAGTTGGTCGCAAATACGCGAGAAATGAACGAGGTTTACAATTCATTGTTGTTGAACACATTACGCTTAATCCGCATCTTTTCATTCCATTTTTTACCCTATCTTGGCAACTAACCCATTGAGTTAAGCGTGTTATTTGCATGCTTTAATGTTTCTGAAGCATGCGAATAACACCTCTATTGCATGTTTCCAAGACCGCTAAATCAATGTTTTAACTTGAAAAGACTTCTTTTTTGGTAAAATCAGCCCATTTTTGCATGTCATTTGCCTATTGATTTTTTCTATTTTGAAGATTTTAGATGACCGTTTTTTGGTAAAATAATAGGACAAAAACAACGAATGCCATGACCAAAAATGATACGAAACAAGAAGGCGGCTTGGATATATTCACTGGCACAGGGTTTCCCGATTAACTTCCATCTCACATCCAATCAGCTACTTTGTACCCACTCTTTTTAAGTTTGTTCACCTGATATTACTATGTTGATCCTCTCACCTCATTCCTCGGTAAATCTGCGTGCGTTTTATTATTCCAATGAGATCAGAGGCTTACATCCATGAAACAGTTTTCGTATGTTATTAAGAAATCACAACTCATTGATATATAGAAAGATATAAGAAAATGTAAATATGGAAAACTTCTGAGTGAATAGGAGACTTCAAGTGCTTACCTGCGCTTTAATTTTTTAATCAAAGAAAACGCTTTGTAAATTCATAAAAAAACATTAATTTTACCGCATCTAAAGTGAATGTGTATATGAAAAAGTTTTTTATCATAATATTGGGAGTTGTTGCATGCTGCAATACCTGTTTGGCACAGTCTACATTTAAGTATAAGTCAGAACGCAATCCATGGGACACATACATTGGTGCAAAGGGTGGCGCCATGTATTGCAAGCTGACAAATGTTAAAAATAATCCGAAGATTACAGGATTTGGAGGGCTTTTTGCAGAATCTTTTCTGACCAAGCACTTCTCTGTTCAACCCGAATTCATGTTTGTACATCAGGGAGCAAACAGCGCAAAACCGTTCAAGAAAGATGCCCCAACGGAAAAATTTAATTACCAATTTAATTTCATCTACATTGACTTTCTGTTAAAACAGTACATTGGTAATCATTTTAGCATATATTCTGGCTTTCATACGGGGAAAGCAATATCCATGAAATGCAATGGAAAAACTATCAAGTCGGAACTCAACACCAACGATTTTGCCATTCCTGTTGGCGCATCAGTGACGTGGAAAAACTTGAGTTTGGATGCCCGTTACAACATTCCTATCAAGAAAATAGCCGAGACCACCAAAGCGAAACAACTTTTGGGACCTGCAAAGAACAACTCCATCATGGTGAGTTTAGGCTACCAATTCAAAATTTTCTAAAGATTGTCTTGGCTAAAACAAGAAAAATAGCAGAATGATTCTTGTCCTGCGAATCATCCTGCCATTTTCTAAAGCTCTATTCATCTTCTGTTGGCAATTGTGGGAGTGAGATATGAAATCTAACTGCAAGATAGCGAATGACACAAACAACCGAGAATACAGTAACGACAGTGACACTCACATCTACGCCTAAAGAATACATCACCCAATAAGTCACACCTCCAACGATACTCGCCAAGGCATAAATTTCTTTGTGGAAAATAACGGGAATATTATTCAACAACACATCTCGAATAACACCACCGGCACAACCTGTCATGCACCCCATGATGATAGCTATCCAAAAAGGAAAACCACAAGCTAACGTTTTTTGCATTCCTGCAATGGTAAACAACGCCAAGCCAAGGGTGTCGAAGGCAAACCATGTATTATCCAATCGTTTCAGAGACTTGGAAAATACAATCACGAATACTTGGGCGAATATCGTACATATTATATAAATAGAAGATGTCATCCAAAAAGGAGTGACTCCTAACATGACATCACGAATCGTACCGCCACCAATCGCTACGGCAATGCCACATACAAAACCTCCAAACCAGTCGAACTTCTTGGCAGCAGCGTGACGAATACCAGAAATAGCAAATGCAAAAGTTCCCAAAAACTCTATTACTTGCTGAAGTGTATAAATAAATTCAGGACGTCTGAAAAATAATTCAGGAGAATACATATTATAAAAAGAGGTATAATATTCTTGAAATCTTGCAATTATAAAGGACTAAAAATGAAGTTATTTGTTCACCACATTGGTAGGTTCCCCCTGCACGAAAGCTCTCACATTGTTGATGGCAATATTGACTAATCGCTTTCTTGCCTCCTGTGTAGCCCAAGCTATATGGGGCGTGATGAATGCATTGGGTTGCTGAAGTAGAGGATTATCTGCTGCTGGTGGTTCTTGACACATCACGTCAGCACCATAAGCAGCCAACTTCCCTGATTGAAGAGCCACAGCAACATCCGCCTCATTCACCAAAGGTCCACGACCTGTGTTGATTAAGATGGCTCCTTGTTTCATCTTTTTCAAGCTCTCTGCATTGATTAGCTCACGAGTTTCTGGCGTCAACGGACAATGTAAAGTTAGAATATCACTTACAGAAAACAATCCATCCAACGTTGTCTTCTGAATTCCTTCGGGTAAATCAACTGCATTCTTACTGGTGAAAGCATAAACTTCCATGCCAAATTCCCGCGCAATGTGTGCGACTTTGGTGCCAATATGTCCCAAACCAACGATTCCCAATGTCTTCCCCGCGACTTCAATCAAAGGAGTATCCCAGTAACAAAAATCAGGGTTTTGGGTCCACCTTCCCTCTCGAGTCTGCTGTGCATAATGTTCCACACGATTTGAAATCGCAAAAATGCTTGCAAACACCATCTGCGCAACGCTGTAAGTGCTATAAGAGGGTATGTTGCTCACCACAACATTTTGTTTGTATGCTGCTTCAATGTCGATATGATTAAAGCCCGTTGCTAACACACCGATATATTTTAATTGTGGTAGCTGTTGGAGTTCGTTCGCTGTTATTTTTGTTTTGTTCACCAACAAAATGTCAGCATCTATGGAACGTTCTACGACTTGCTCTTGCGAAGTACGATCATATATCTTCAATTGTCCAAACTCCTTAAGTTCCTCCCAAGATAAATCCCCAGGATTAGCACAATGACCATCTAAAATTACGATGTTATATCTTCTCTGTTGTTGTTTTGAATCCATCATTTATTATGTTTTAATCATTTGTTTTCTGATGTGGATGCGTCTTTATATCTGTCGCCCCAGCATTGAAGCATCCACTGATATAATTTCTCTTCGGCAGGACTGTGTTGCCCATGCCATATTCTATGATGCTGCAAAGCATCTGGTAAATACTGTTGTTGAACGAAATGCCCGGGATAATCATGACTATACAGATAACCATCATGATATCCCAAATCCTTCATTAGTTGTGTGGGTGCATTCCTCAATGGCAATGGAACAGGCAAATTCCCCGTTTCCCGAACGATTGACAAAGCCTTATCAATGCCCAAATAGGCTGAATTGCTTTTAGGACTGGTAGCCAAATACACAGCTGCTTCAGCTAAAGGAATCCGACCTTCAGGCCACCCAATTTTCATAACCGCATCAAATGCCGCATTTGCTAACAGCAAGGCATTGGGATTAGCCAATCCTATGTCTTCTGCAGCACTAATCACTAATCGGCGTGCAATAAACTGAGGGTCCTCTCCTCCCTCAATCATTCGAGCCATCCAATACAGCGCTGCATCGGGATCACTACCACGAATGCTTTTGATAAAGGCAGAAATAATATCATAATGCATTTCACCTCCCTTATCATAAGCCAAGGGATTCTGCTGCAACTGTTGCTCCACAATTTGATCGGTCACCACCACTTTTTCTGTTTCGGCAGCACTAACGACTAATTCTAAAATGTTAAGTAGCTTCCGAGCATCACCCCCACTATACCGAAGTAATGCACCTGTCTCTTGAAGTTCTATGTTTCGGTTCTTCAATACGACATCTTCATTCACTGCGCGATGCAATAGTCTCAAGAGATCTTCTTTACCTAAAGGTTTGAGTAGATACAGCTGACAACGTGAAAGTAAAGGCCGAATCACTTCAAAAGACGGGTTTTCAGTCGTTGCCCCTATCAGCGTAACGATTCCTCTCTCCACAGCACCCAACAAAGAGTCTTGCTGTGACTTGCTAAATCGATGAATCTCATCAATAAACAAGATAGGTGAAGCGGTTTGAAAGAAATGATTACCCTTTGCTCGTTCAATGACTTGTCGCACGTCCTTCACACCACTGGTCACTGCACTAAGGGTATAAAAAGGCGTTTCTAACTTGTTTGCGACAATCTGTGCAAGTGTAGTTTTGCCAACGCCGGGTGGTCCCCACAAAATAAAAGAAGAGACGTTGCCAGATTCTATCATCTTGCGTAGAACGGCATCCTTCCCCACCAAGTGCTGTTGCCCAACATATTCATCAAGTGTACGGGGCCGCATTCGTTCTGCTAAGGGTTCACTCATCTCGTCTTTCCTTCTTCATTAGTCCTCTTAAAAGGGTCCTTATCAATGGCTGTCTTTGGCTACTTTAAGCGCATCTCCATTATCGCAAAGATACGAAAACTTTCATGAACGAAAAGCATAAACTATGTTTTTTTGGCTTCATTCAAAAAATCATAGGAAAAGTTTGTCAAATATAAATTAAGTATATATTTTTGCAGCGTGAGAAATGAGAAGGAATGATAGCGCAATAGGATGAGTAAAATAACGTAATCCAAAAGACTATCACCACCTTCAAACCAATAGATTGATTAGTAATCAATAGCTTTCGTATTTTAGAACATTGTAAATAACAATTGAACGACGACTTAAAGATTTATGAAACAAAAAGATGCATTATCACTTAAGACACTGACTAAGAGCAGTGTGTGGGATATTCAAGAAAATGATGTTTTCAGATTGTGGGAGGCAGCAGAAAAGGATGCGGACCTCAAGGATAACATGCGTCATTACTTAGATGTGATTCGAAGTGCATTTGAAATCGAAGAGGTAAAGATTGATAAGCCCGTAATCATCAAAAAATATGAAGAGAGAGGCTTTAAGGTTAAAGCTCTTCGCATTGATGGAGCTAATAAGCAAAAATACGCTATCAAGAAGAAAGCTATTTTGCGCGTAACAGATTTGAGTTACGAAAACATTAGACATATCACTGCCAGCAAACTTTTAGAGGTACTTGACCGCAACTTTGGTGGTGGATGGGACTCGTTATCGCAAAGCATTAAGGATATTATTGAAAGCGGATTCGACATCAGTACAACCACATTGCCGCAGAATAGACTGCATAACGCAGGAGGAATGTATGAGAAAAAAGTAAATGACGGCTTTGAAGTCTTAGAGATTGCAAAGGGAGCATGGGTAGAAGCTATCTTCGCTAAAGCGAAACCAGAGATGGAAAAGAAATCTTCAAAATTATCTTCTGCCAAATCTGATTCGGACGATGACTTCGATTTCAATGAAAAGAAATCATTGGACGAAGGAAAAGACATAGAGGATAATGAGGAAGATGATGACGACACGTTCGATGAAGACAAGCTTACCGAAGAAAGCTATCGCACCACATTTGATTCGGAGCCAGAAGACTTAGACTTAGAAGCTGAAGATGTAGCAGACGATGAAGAATTCTAAATCTTAACTTTTTATACGCACAACAAATTAATATGAGAAGGTGTATCGATAGATACATCTTCTTTTTTTTATATTATTCCATGGGAGTGACATCAACAAATAGCAAGGTTAAACCGTAATTTTCAATCAAGACAAATGGCAGAAGAACATCTAACGCAAAAAACTCTTACCTTTTCGGGGTAAGAGTTTCTATAAGTGTAGCGTTGATTGTTTCCTAATCTTTGTTGAGTCGTTTACGCTCAGTATGGTCGAGTGTTGTCTTTCGCATGCGCATACTCTTGGGAGTTACCTCCAAAAGTTCGTCAGCCTTGATATATTCAAGACATTCTTCCAAGCTCATCTCCACCTTAGGTATCACACGAGCCTTATCATCAGAACCGCTGGCACGCACGTTTGTAAGCTGTTTGGCTTTGGTTACATTGATGACCAAGTCGTTATCATGCACATGTTCGCCTACTACCTGACCCGCATATACCTCTTCTCCTGGGTCGATAAAGAACTTACCACGATCTTGAAGCTTATCAATAGAATAAGCGTATGCCGTACCTGTCTCCATGGCAATCATACTTCCATTAACACGACGTGTAATCTCGCCCTTGAAAGGTTGATACTCCTTAAAGCGATGTGCCATAATGGCTTCGCCTTGTGAGGCTGTCAACACATTGGTACGAAGTCCCATGATACCTCTTGAGGGTATGTCAAATTCTATATTTGTACGTCCTCCTTGGCTTTCCATAGATGTCATTTCCCCTTTTCGACGCGTCACCATGTCAATCATTTTGCTGGAGAACTCTTCGGGAACATTAATGGTTAGCTCTTCAATAGGTTCATAACACTTGCCCTCTATTTCCTTGTAAATAACCTGAGGTTGCCCCACTTGCAGTTCATACCCCTCGCGTCGCATGGTTTCTACCAGCACACTAAGGTGCAAAACTCCACGTCCGCTCACAATCCACTTATCCGTTGCATCCTCGAAAGGACGTACTCGAAGTGCCAAATTCTTTTCCAATTCCTTGTTTAGGCGGTCGTTGATGTGGCGCGAAGTAACGTATTTTCCTTCCTTCCCAAAGAATGGCGAATCGTTAATAGTGAACAACATGCTCATCGTTGGTTCATCAATAGCGATGGGAGGTAATGGTTCTGGATTTTCAAAGTCGCAAATCGTGTCGCCAATTTCGAACTTCTCAAGACCTATAACTGCACAAATATCACCGCTATCCACATGGTCGGTCTTCACGTGAGACATTCCTTCAAAGGTGTGAAGTTCTTTAATTTTTGTGCGTTCTTGCGTCCCGTCACGGTGACAAATGGTAACGTTCATCCCACCAGTGAGTACACCTCTATGCACTCTTCCTACAGCAATACGCCCTGTATAGTTGGAATAATCTAAGCTGGTAATCAGCATTTGCGGTGTTCCCTCAAGTTGCTTTGGTGCTGGAATAACTTCTACAATTTTATCTAACAGATATTCGATGTTGTCTGTGGGCTGCTTCCAATCTTCAGACATCCATCCATTTTTGGCAGAACCGTAAACAACAGGGAAATCTAATTGATCTTCTGTCGCATTCAAAGAGAACATCAAATCGAATACCATCTCATATACTTCATCGGGACGACAATTCGGTTTGTCCACCTTGTTCACTACCACAATGGGTTTTAGGCCAATCTCTAATGCCTTTTGCAGCACAAACCGAGTCTGTGGCATCGGTCCTTCGAAAGCATCCACTAACAAAATACAGCCGTCTGCCATATTGAGTACACGCTCCACTTCACCACCAAAATCGGAGTGACCGGGAGTATCTATAATATTAATTTTTACACCTTTCCAATTGATAGAAACGTTCTTGGAGAGAATCGTGATACCTCGTTCACGTTCCAAATCGTTTGAGTCTAATACCTGTCCACTGTTATCCTGTCCATCACGGAACAATTTTCCTGCTAACATCATCTTATCTACCAACGTAGTTTTACCGTGGTCGACATGTGCAATGATAGCAATATTTCTAATGTCTTGCATGTTTTAATCCTTAAAACGTTATTCCGTGCAAAGGTAATGCTTTTAATTCATAATTCTTATTTCATCATTCATATTTATAACTGCTACAATATATTTTTTCTATTTTTTTAATGTTCAGAAAGTGCCATACAGGAATTGCATGAGGACACGGCTCTTGCATTTAAGATAGTGGATTAGAGATGAAAAAGAACCTTGGCTCTTTTGTTTCACAAAAAATTGTAAAGCAGAAATCGATTCACATGGCTTGCAATCATTGCTTACTTCATTTGCTTTATTTGTGGTAACAACAATGACCTTTCAAAGAAAGAGCTACGTCTCTGATCACATGGTCATCAGCGGCAAGAACATCTGTTACTTTTGTCCTATTATTTTACCAAAAAACGACAATCTAATATCTTCAAAATAGAAAAATTTAATAGGCAAACGCTCTACAAAAACGGGCTGATTTTACCAAAAAAGATGTCTTTTCAAGTTAGAACATTGACTGAACGGTCTTGGAAACATACAATAGAGGTGTTATTCACATGCTTCAGCAGCATTAAAGCATGCAAATTGTTAGCTTAACTCAATGGGTTAGCCGCCAAGATAGGGTAAAAAAGGGAATGAAAAGACGCAAACTGAACGTAAAGCTTTCGATAGCAACGAATTACAAACCTCGCTCATTTTTCGCATATTTGCGACCAACTTTGCTGTTGGTGATTTACACGCGAGTTATGAGAGGCACTTTGTAAAGAAAATTCAGCATTAATTTTTAGTTCGTGTAGCGTGCCAGCAATTTTATAGTTGCTATATTGTTGTTGCTTTTCGTTGTAGAAGTTCATTCCATGAAAGAAGCGCGGAATAAGAGTAACTAAATGTTAAAAAGCGACTGCTTTCGGAGAAATTATGAATGACAAAAGTTGGATTATGAATAAAAAGTATTACCTTTGCACCGCATTATTGCATTATCATTAATTTTTAACAACAAGTTCTATGTATTTAGACAAAGCAAAAAAAGAAGAGATCTTTGGCAAATACGGAAAGTCTAACTCTGATACTGGTTCACCAGAGAGCCAGATAGCATTGTTCTCATACCGTATTTCCCACTTGACGGAACACCTTAAGAAGAACCGTAAAGATCATAACACTGCACGTTCATTGACAATGTTGGTAGGTAAGCGTCGCGCTTTGCTCGATTATCTCTATGATAATGACATTGAGCGTTACCGTTCTATCATCAAAGCTCTTGGCTTACGTCGATAATTATCAAGTGCATTTAAGCTTAAGGAAATTAAAAACTCCTCTGTAACAATGGATTACAGAGGAGTTTTTTTATGTATCAAACATTCAAGTTACATCACTTTCGTCTAAAATCTCCAATAGAGGCTTCATCACAAAGTCTCGTTCATGCATGTAAGGGTGTGGAATTGTTAGCGCTGGCGTGTGGATATGTAGGTTGTCATACAACAAGATATCAATATCAATAACACGATCTTCGTAGACTCCATTGTGCGATTTTTCAGTTCGCCCCATAACCTTCTCTATTTTCTGGGTTGCTTCTAACACCTCTTCAGGACTCAAGAAGGTACGACAACGAATGCAAGCATTCATAAAGAGATGGTCGGACGAAAAGCCCCAAGGCTTTGTTTCGTATAACGAAGAGCAACGGTCGACAGTGCCTATCGATAGCTTTATCTGCTCTATCGCTTGTTGGATGGCTTCTTCTCGATGCCCCAAATTAGACCCAAGCCCTAAATATACAATGTGTTCTGTGGACATAGAGCGCAGATTTTCGATGACTAATCGTTCAGTATCAGCATCGAATCGCCATAACAACCAAACTTATAACCGTTCTTAACTGCCAAGTCATAAGCCTCCATCACTAATTCGTATCCACCGAAAGCTGCCGTTTCCATGAGCAAAGGTGACATACTGTGATAGAAATTGGCTATCATCGTGTCTGCCAAACCAAAATCATAAGGCGGGAAAATAAATTTACTGGTCCAGCCGTCATATTCTTTCAGCAGTCCATCGGTGCCAACTGCCGTCTCTGTAGCCTTGACTACACTTGTCCCAACGGCACAGACATGATGCCCCTCCTGTTTGGTTCGATTGACGATTTCACAGGCTTTGGCATCAATCTTCATTTGTTCCGAATCCATTTTATGTTTGGTCAAGTCTTCCACCTCAATACTATTAAACGCACTCAAGCTGCAGTGAAGCGTGATATAAGTGTCATGTATCCCTTTAATCTCCATACGCTTGAGCATTTCTCTACTGAAATGAAGCCCTGTAGAAGATGCTCTAACAGCTCCTTCATGCTTTGCAAAAATGGTTTGATAGTCTTCCTGATCTTGCGCATCTGCATGAGGTACTTCACGTCGATTGATGATGTAACGAGGTAAAGGTGTTTCTCCGAGCGCAAAAAGTTCACGCTTGAACTCCTCATGCGGGCAATCGTAAAGGAATCGGAGTGTACGACCACGACTCGTTGTGTTATCGATTACCTCCGCCACCATCGTGCCGCTCTCATCAAAGAAGAGCTTATTCCCAATACGAATCTTACGGGCAGGCTCTACTAACACGTCCCAAAGGCGCATTTCCTGATTGAGTTCACGAAGCAAGAAGACTTCAATCTTGGCATCTGTCTTTTCCTTTGTACCATATAATCGAGCAGGAAATACTTTTGTGTCATTAAAGATAAAAGTATCACCTTCATCAAAATAATCAAGTACATGTCTAAACTCAAGATATTGCCCCTTGATATCTTTCCCTTTTTTGTCCTTTTGAAACATATCAATGGTCTGTGATTTTCGGTGTAACACCATCAATCGAGATTCGTCACGACGTGTCATTCGTGAGATTTCTTTCTTGCCTTGAGCATTCTTTATCTCATGATAAACACTATGAGGGTAAAGAGCAATGAGCTCTTCTGGCAAATTAAATTTGAATTGTGATAGCTTCATTGATTAATGTCCTTCATCTATTTCTTGTTCATTCAGCCACTCTTTGAAGTGGTCGAAGTTAATACTATTCTCTATTGTCAATGCACCAACACGGGTTCTTCGTAGTTGTATCAGATACGCACCACTGTCTAAAGCACGCCCAAGATCACGCGCAAGTGCTCTAATATATGTTCCTTTTCCGCAAACGATGCGCAGTTGTAGCTGCATGGTATTGGGGTCGAAGTGGATAAGATTTATTTCATCAATACGTACCGTTTTCGCTTGTAGTGCTACCTCTTCGCCTGCTCGCCTTAAATTGTACGCTCTCTCACCAGCAACCTTGCATGCGCTATAGGTTGGAGGAGTTTGCTGAATCTCTCCAACAAAGAGTTTTAATACCTGCTCTATGCGCTCAAGCGTGATATGCTCTGTTGGATAGGTAGCATTTACAGGATGTTCGCAATCGTAACTGGCGGTAGTAGCTCCCAATTGTATCGTACATACGTACTCTTTTGTATGCGCTTGTAACTGCTCTATTTGTTTGGTTGCCTTCCCCGTACACAGCACTAAAACGCCTGTTGCTAATGGATCGAGTGTTCCTGCATGTCCTATCTTAATGCGCTTGATGCCCAACTTTCGAGATATGACATAGCGAACGTGTGCCAATGCCCCAAAGCTTGTCATACCGTACGGCTTATCTATAGCAAATATCTCTCCTTTATAAAAGTTCATGTTGTGCGTTTTTGAGTTGACAAGTGAGTGAGTTTTTCAACTCATCGGCATGTAAGCGTTCTCCAAAGTAAGCAACTCCATTCATTCACGTGTACAAAATAAATTTCCAAAAAAACTCCTCAACTTAAGGACTTAATCGACCATTGCCAAACTATGTCCCATCATGAGCCAAACCAAGATGAAGCCTCCGACGATGATTCGATAAACTCCAAAGACTTTAAAGCCATATTTTGTCAAGAAATTAACAAACCACTTCATTGCCAATAGCGCAACCACAAAGGCAACAGCACTCCCCAATAGCAAGGTGGGGACATGAGACGACAAGGCATCTACGCCTCCGTTTTTGATGAGTTTGAATACATCAAGACAAGTAGCTGCAAACATGGTGGGCACAGCTAAGAAGAATGAGAACTCCGCTGCACGCTTCCTGGTTAGTCCTTGTGCCATACCTCCTACGATAGTTGCCATTGACCTCGACACTCCTGGTATCATGGCAATGCATTGGAATACACCTATCATAAAGGCTTTCTTATCTGTCAACGAGGTTGACTCTTGACCATGATTAAAGATTCTATCGCAGAAAAGCATAAAGATGCCACCAACTACCAACATCACAGCCACGACAATGACACTCCCCAGCATTTTTTCAATCAAATGATTGGCTAACAATCCGATAACAGCAGCAGGAATAAAAGCCACCAATAGCTTCCAATAGAAATTCCAACGATGAATAAACGCTTTCACAGCTGACGTTCCTTCAGGCACAGGAGTGTTATCTAAGCGAAAAAAACGCTTCCAATAAAGTGTCACCACCGAAAGGATAGCACCAAACTGGATAATGACAATAAAGGCATTGATAAACGGATCGTCTGCCTGCATGCCCAACAAGTCGCGAGTAATAATCATGTGTCCTGTCGAAGAAACGGGCAGAAACTCGGTCAAACCCTCAACGATTGCCAGAATAATGGTCTCAAGTAAGCTCATAAATCACACAACGTATTAGTCTTTTGGCTTCCTGATAATTGCAAAAATGATAGACACAAAGCCCAAAAAACATACTACTGGAGCCACTTTTATACGTCGCACACTAAAGATGTCTGGATTGTATGCTGTCTCCGTAGAGCCACTTCCACTCATCAACAGAAATCCGATAATCACGATAACGACACCAATCGCCAATAACATAAAGTTGACTTTATCGAACGCAAAATTTCTTTTATCCATCTGATAGATTTGTTTATTCGAACTTACCTATATATAATAAGGTGGAGTTCTGAATTGATTTTCAACGTTATTTTCTTAAATCTTATATAAATCTCCTGCTTTCATTCGCAAGAATTTGTTTACTGAAATGTGAGCGCAAATAGCCGTTATCACGAGTCCGAACAAGAATACGGCTGCACCAGTAATGACCATGTCGCGCCAAGTCACAACGGTCAAGATACCAGGCTCGGATAGATACAACGCATAAATACAGCCCGCCAACACTGCATTGGCTATCAAACCTGCTATCAAACCTGTCCAAACAGCTCTGCTTACAAAGGGTCTGCGGATAAATCCCCATGAAGCACCAACCAACTTCATCGTGTGTATGGAGAATCTTCGGGCATAAATATCCAATCGTACAGTGTTGTTGATGAGGGAGAAAGATACAAAGGTAAGCAACAGTGCCAACACTAACATTACCAAACCTATTTTGGCAAGGTTCCGGTTCACGCTGTCTACTAATTCTTTCTGGTAATTAATTTGGTTGATTTGTGGATATTTTTCAAACTCACTCACTATCCATTTCAGAGAATCGTTGTTCGCATAAACCGATTTTAAGGTTACTTCGATAGATGCAGGACAAGGATTTTCACCATCTGTAAACTCCGATGGGTCGCTCCCCATTGCGGATGTAATCTCCTTCAGAGCTTGGTCCTTACTAATATATTCGAGTTGTTTGATATATGGACGCTTCTGAATCACCGCACACATTCGCTGTGCTTCAGAATTTGTCATCTCATTTTCTAATATCAACTGCACAACTAAATTCTCTTTTACATAAGAGGAAAGGTTTCTTCCTGTTAAGGTTGAGAATACAACTAACCCCAACAAGATGAGTACCAAAGCTGTGCTTATACAAAGAGTAATAGCCTGTAATCCATGATGATTACTGGTCTTATTTTGTTTCTTTCCCATTCTTTTATGGATATAATGCACCAAATTTCTCGCAAAGTAACAAAAAAAATAGGGATAAAACGATGCTTTAACTACTATTAACGTGATTGCTCAATAAAAATAACACCAACATTTCGGATTGATTTTATCCATATAAGGGTGAAGGTTGTAGCACCCTATCTTAGCGATGACCATCACATGAATTCTTTTATGCCAAACATTTGAAACAAGTTCATCGTTAGGTTCAATGAAAAATCATTACTTCAACCGCATTACCCATAGAGATTAAGGAGACTAAAGCGATGCTCCAATTTCTCTATATTATCACCCTATTAGACCTTTTCCTTTTCATCAACCTTTTTTCATGAGTTGGATAGACTAATAAACATCCTGCTTTCAAGCCTCGTGTTCCATGTCGCAGCTTATATAAAAGTACCTATTCATTGTAAATTTGCGAACTATATTTGTGGCATTCATATTTTTTCATTTCCTTTGTACGAGCAGAAAATGGCAGCTTATCAAACTGTCAAATCTGCTCGTTGAGAATAATTAGCAATGAAAAATCGACATACCATACTAACGATTACAGGTTCGGACGGAACAGGAGGTGCAGGAGTACAAGCCGATATCAAGACCATTACGGCTTTGGGTGGTTATGCTGTGTCGGTAATTACTTCTATTACGATTCAAAATACCTTGGGCATTCAGAGCTTTTACGACATTCCTGCTGACATTGTAGCAGGACAGTTAACGGCATTGATTGACGACCTTGAACCCGCAGTTATCAAGATTGGAATGGTTCGCAATAGCAAAACGCTGGATGCTATCATTGAGATGTTACATCAGCATCACGCTTCCACCATTATTTACGACCCCATTGTGACCTCCAGTCAGGGTGAGCCATTGATGACACCCGACATGATTCATGCCGTGAAAGATCGTCTCTTCCCACTCTGTTCATTGGTAATTATGAAACAAGAAGATGCTGCTGTGTTCATCAACAGTGCCGAAGTAACAAAAGAAACCATGAAAGCAGGAATGACACAATTTCTGAGTTTAGGTTGCAAAGGGGTTATGTTACATAGTGGAAACATGAACGACACGCTGATATGGCGTTCAGGTGAGCAAATTAATCAACATGAATTTCCAACGTTAAATCTCACAAATTCACACGGATTGGGTAGCAGTCTATCTTCCGCAATAGCCTATTACCTATCTGTATCAACAGATATTCATGAAGCAGTATGCGAGGGAAAAAGTTATATCCAACAACAGTTGAGTCACTTTGGAGCCTTAAAAGGTCGAAGTAGCGAGCTGTACAACGAATTTATACAAGCCATAGAACTTCATTGTACCACCAATAACGATGTACAATTTTATGCCCATCGCTTGGGCGTAAGCAGCCGATATTTGGCACAGGTCACCAAACGAATTGGACAAAAGACACCCAAGAGTCTTATTGATGAGCATCTATTGACCAAGAGTAAACTACTCTTAGATACCACAAGTAAGACTGTTCAAGAAATTGCATACGCATTAGGATTTCATTCGCAATCACACTTTAGCAAATTCTTTAAGAAGGCTGAAGGAATTACACCGAGTATATATCGAATCAATAAATAATAAACAAAATGACAGAAAGACAAATTTTAAATCGAAACTTAGCCCAGATGCTCAAAGGAGGAGTTATCATGGACGTTACAACACCCGAACAAGCTCACATTGCAGAAGATGCAGGAGCTTGTGCAGTAATGGCACTTGAGCGTATTCCCGCTGATATTCGTGCTGCAGGAGGCGTGTCGCGCATGAGCGATCCACACATGATTAAGAGCATACAAGAGGCGGTTAGCATTCCTGTAATGGCAAAATGCCGTATCGGACACTTTGCAGAGGCGCAAATTCTACAAGCAATTGAAATTGATTATATTGATGAGAGCGAAGTTTTGTCACCCGCTGATAATGTTTACCATATTGATAAAACCCAATTCGAAGTACCTTTTGTTTGTGGTGCCAAGAACTTAGGAGAAGCTTTGCGACGCATTGCAGAAGGCGCAACTATGATTAGAACCAAGGGCGAACCAGGCACTGGAGACGTTGTACAGGCGGTAACGCACATGCGCATGATGCAATCAGAGATGAGAAGAATAAAGGCTATGGCTGAAGACGAGTTGTTTGAAGCTGCCAAACAATTGCAAGTTCCCTACGAACTGATAAAGTATGTTCATGAAAACGGTAAGCTACCTGTCGTTAATTTTGCTGCAGGAGGCGTAGCCACACCAGCAGATGCCGCCTTAATGATGCAACTTGGAGCCGAAGGAGTCTTTGTGGGATCAGGCATATTCAAGTCTGGCGACCCTGTTAAACGGGCAGCTGCCATTGTTCAAGCAGTAACCAACTACAACGATCCGAAGCGGTTAGCTGAGTTATCCGAGAACTTAGGCGAAGCCATGGTTGGCATCAACGAACACGAAATAGAAGTGTTGATGGCAGAAAGGGGTAAATAGAGTAATGAGAATAGCCGTATTAGCTTTACAAGGAGCATTTGCTGAACACCAGCAAATGCTTCACTCTTTGGGGGTAGAAACATTTCAAGTGCGAAACAAATGCGATTGGGAAAAGCCCAAAGATGGACTTATTCTCCCCGGAGGAGAGAGTACAACCATGACAAAACTCTTGAATGAGTTGGATTTACTGTTACCTATTCAGGAAGAAATCAGCCAAGGATTGCCCGTATTTGGTACTTGTGCAGGATTGATTATGCTGGCTCGCAAAGAGAACGGAAAACCATCAAACCGACTTTCTACCATGGATATCGACGTTTGTAGAAATGCCTATGGCAGACAATTGGGGAGTTTTCATACAGAAGAGGCTTTCAAGGGTATCGAAGGAACGATACCTATGACCTTTATTCGCGCACCTTATATCAATGAAGTATTTGGAGACGCAGAAATATTGGCAACCGTTTCCTGACTTCATCACTTTACTGCGCTGTCATATAGCCTATATTGAAAATCAATTAGTTACATCATTTTGTAGGGTGACTTAGGGTGACGCAAACAGAAAATGCGTACCTTTGCACAATGTTTGTACGCAAGAAAACTAACCGTTCGGGAACCATCAGTGTCGTGGTTGTGAGCAAAGCTCATGGCAAATTCACAGAAGTGAAAAAGTTTGGCGTGGCAAAATCGGAAGAGGAGGCTGATGAGCTATTTCAAAAAGCCAAGCTGTGGCTTCATACTCATGATGGACAGCAAGAGTTTGATTTTAACAATCTTCGTAGTAAAATACTTGAGGAGACGACGCGAGTGGTGGAAAACATCGACTCTGTATTAATTAACGGTACTCAACTACTGCTCAATCAAGTTTATGACAGTATAGGCTTCAACCGCATACCCGATGAGATATTGCGTCACCTCGTCACTGCCCGTGTATCACAGCCTAAGAGCAAACTTGCCACAGTCGATTATCTGAAATCTTATTATGACGAGGATGTTGATCTTAACCACATCTACCGTTACATGGACAAGCTCTACAGCACGCAGATGGAACTGGCAGAGCAAATCAGTGTGAAACATACGCAGAAGATATTTGGTGGCAAGATAGGTCTATTGTTTTACGATGTAACAACTCTTTATTTTGAAACATCCAAAACAGATGTACTGCGTGAGCCTGGGTTCTCTAAAGATGGAAAGACGGCAGAATCGCAAGTCGTACTCGGTCTGTTGGTTTCCGATGGCGGCTATCCATTGTCATATTCTCTGTTCAATGGCAGTCAGTACGAAGGCTTCACGATGATACCGATGATAGACGATTTCAAGCAACGTTTCACACTTGGAGATGACTTTGTCATCGTTGCTGATTCCGGTTTGATGAATAAGAACAATGTGGCACTGTTGCAGAAAGCCGGATACAAGTATATACTTGGCGCTCGCATAAGGAATGAACGAAATAACATCAGGCAATGGATCCTCTCATTGGACAAAAAGGATAATGCCAGCTATGAAATGGAACGTCAAAATGGAGAACGGCTTATCGTATGCTATTCGGAGAGACGAGCAAAGAAGGATGCTTACAACCGCACCCGTGGTATTGCACGGTTAAGAAAAGCTTACAAAAGTGGACGCATCACAAAGCAGCAGGTCAACAAACGTGGCTACAACAAGTTTCTTGAAATCAGCAAGGACATTGAGGTCACCATCAGTCGAGAGAAGATAGAAGAGGATTGCAAGTGGGATGGCTGGAAAGGATACATTACCAATACAGAACTTGACGCAGAGCGAGTTGTTGCCCAATATCACGGACTATGGGTAGTGGAACGCTCCTTCCGCATCTCAAAAGGAACTTTGGAAATGCGTCCAATGTTTCATTTTACAGAGAGGAGGATTGAGGCACATGTGTGCATCTGCTTTATCGCTTATAAAGTATATAAGGAATTGGAGCGATTGATTGCCATTAACAAAATCGCAATGAGTGTTGACGATGTGCTTGACATTGCAAAAACCGTCACAACCATCAGGATAAGAATGCCGGAAAATAACACCTATTTTACAAAAACGTTATTTCTTACCGAGAAACACCTCGCCATCAAGCCTCTTTTTCAAGTTGTCAATAAGTGAATTGTAATTTGGGTGACGCATTGATGAAGTCAGGA
>QWCQ01000372.1_pt1 | contig 33549 bp, 22 predicted proteins | sample 1972701 | NCBI WGS metagenome assembly QWCQ01 (sample SAMN09866704, study PRJNA288562) | Human gut metagenome isolate pre4_stool, whole genome shotgun sequencing... | reverse complement strand
TCTTTCCTATGCTGTAAATGGTGAAATGAAAAAAGCCCAAGTCTTAGCAAAACGTGATGTAACAGTGGGCTCCAACAAGTATGAGTCACCGACTCGTGTAAAAATCGAAGTGGCGGAAAATCAACAATTTGTTCCCGTTAAGGTATCTTACAAGACATCCCTCGGACCTCAAGAACACTCTCCGGCAGCGCGCATCGCCATCGATTGGCAATCGGCGACCGACGGCTTTAACGAAAACACCTACAAAGTGGACAAGGGGCAATTAATCGATGCCGTCAAACTTTATGAGATGTTGGCGAAGGCCGCACAGGGCGTCAATCAAGATTTAATTAACGGCCTAAAGACAAATCTTGAAAAGGCAAATGCAGTGATCAAAAACGGCGACGCGACCATTCAAGAGGTCAAAGACGTTTACAGCGACTTGGATAAAGCGGGTAGCGCCGTCAAATTTGCCGATGAAATTTACCGCGTGCATTTAACACAATTAAAGGCCAATCTCAACGAATTCAAAGGTGAAACAGGTAAGTACACGGTAGAGTCCTTGGAAAAATACGAAACTGTTATTACCCAAGGGGAAAAGGCATTAAAAGATGCGAAAACCTACGATGAAATTAAAGCGGCTTACGACGCTATTAAATCCATCGACGATAATCTACGCTACGACACCTCGGCCTTAGAAGCCAAAGTCGAAAAAGCTTCCGCCATGATGAACGGCAAGTACACGCAAGAAAGCAAAGATAATCTAGATGTCAAAATCAAGGATGCGAAGAAGTGGATTCGAGAAGCAAAAGAAAAAGGCATTAAAGCCGGGTATAAGGCGCTCGATCTGACCAAGGCTTTAGATGCCGCCATGAAGGGCATGGTGGCAGAAGGTGAAGCACCGGAGAAAGCAGATAAGACGGAGCTGAAAGATCTTATTCGCGAATGTGAAGGGATGGATCTCAGCAAGTATACCGATGACAGTAAAACGGAATTTGAGAAGAAATTAAACGAAGCGAAAACTGTAGTAAGTGACGATGCGGCAACGAAGGAAGATGTCGCCGATGCCTTAAACGATTTGAAGGCGGCAAAAGAGGGGCTTGTAGAAAAGCAAGCACCGAAGGAACAAGTGACGGTGACTTTCATGAGCGACAAGGGAACCTCACCAGCTGCCGTCACCGTCGATAAAGGCATGGTGATTTACGCCCCCGCCGGCTTTGAAGAAAATGTTTCAAAAGTCAAGGAAGGTGAGGTTACCTATGTTTTCAAAGGCTGGTTCGACGGCAATGAAAAATTCGACTTTTCAATGCCTGTTAATGGCAACAAAACGTTAATCGCTCGCTGGGAACAAGTGGAAGTGCCTGCCGATCAAGAGGCTATTTACAATGTAGAATTTTCTTGGAAGATGACGAATAGTGATGACGACGCCATGATGGGGACGGTCTTTAAACATCCCGCCCAATTGATCGTCAAAGATAATAAGGCTTTCTTCAGAGTAGAACTGCAAGATGCAAGCGAAGGAATCTACGTTACCGACATGGCCTATAAAGGTGAAACCCTCGTGCCGTCGAAGACGACAGAGGTGACCGTCGACGGTGTTACTCAAACGAAGCCTGCAGCATTTGATATTCCCGTGGATATGAATGATGTGAATAAGACCTTTAGATTGACAGTGACCGTTGGGGCAAAGGGAATGCCGGGCAAGGCATCGGCAGACCTTGTCGTCGATGGCGGAGGGAAAACCTCGGCACAACCTGCGCCTCGAGTGGACAAGAAGGCACTGAATCAATTAATCGCCGAATGCGATGCTTTGGATCTAAGTCGATATGAAGAAAAGGGCAAGAGTGACTTCATAGCGGCACTGAAAGATGCGAAGGCTGTTTCTGAAAAGAGCACCGCAACCAAAGAGGATGTGGAACTGGCATTGACGAAACTGCAACAGGCAAAAGGGGCTTTGGTACAAAAGAAAACGCCGAAGCCTGAAGAAAAACCGGATACGCCGAAACCTGATGTGAAGCCGGATACGAAAAAACCTGATGTGAAGCCGGGTCATTCCGGAGGCAGGCGGCATTTCTCTCCGGCACCGTCGAAGCCTGAAGGAAAACATACGGAACCCGGAAAGAGCCAAAAGAATACGGAGTCACCGAAAGCTCCCGAAGCAAACTTTAGCGACACTGTCAACCACTGGGCAAAAGAGCCTATTAACTATGTCGTCAGCAAAGGATACTTTAAAGGCGTAGGCGGCAATCGCTTTGCTCCCGAAAGGTCCATTACCCGTGCGGACTTCGTTACCGTTCTGGGACGTATGGCCGCAATCGACCAAAGCAAGTTTACGAAGAATGTGTTTAAGGATGTCAATGGAGGCTATTACGCCGCTTACGTCAACTGGGCCGCAGAAAAGGGCATTGTTCAAGGCGTCGGCAATGGAAAATTTGATCCGAATCGGCCGATTACGCGAGAAGAAATGGCCGTCATGATGAATAAGTTCTTACAAGTAACGAACAAAAAACTTTCCGAAAAAGAAAGCAAGGTCTTTACTGATGGCGGAACCATTGCTCCTTGGGCGAAGGAGGCTGTTGGTGCCATGGCGAAAAAGGGCATTGTCAAAGGAATGGAAGACGGTTCGTTTAGACCGAAATCCGGATTTACCCGTGCCCAGGTAGCACAAGTTCTCTACAATTTGGATCACAATAAATAGACTTCGAAGACCTCCAATCGAAAAAAATAGGTTTCAAGTGCTCGAGAGCCTTGAGGCCTATTTTTATGCTCGAAAGAGGAGAATGGCCGTGAATGGCGTAATCAGCGAAAATATGGTAAAATAGCGTGATATGAGGTGATAGATTGTATCGGAAAATTCAGGGCTTGCGCGTGCTCAAGCTTCTTTTATATTCTGTATTGCTGGTCATGGGCGGGCTCTTTGTGCCTATTTTATTTGCCTTTATACCGGCCATGTTTTTATCGGAGATGCGCTTTCAGGGCGTGCTTCCCATTTCCGGGGTCTTCGTCGGCGCCTGCGCCTTAATCGGCCTGTTGACGGATCCCCTGTTGGGTCTCACCATCTTAACGGTGATGGGCCCCTTGATTTTAATTTTAGATTACTGTATGCGCACGGATCGTTCCGTGGACACGACCATGGCTTTGGGAACCTTGCTTTTTCTCGTGAGCTTGGGATTTATCATGTACCGCACGGGAACCTATCAGGCCATCGAATCCGGCGAGCTCATGAAAAACTTCAGCGCCGTTCAGGGAGAGATTCTGCAAAGGGCCTCTCTTACGGAAACGGAACAGGCGCGCCTGGCCATGACCTTTAAGACGACCATGAATCGGGCCATGGATCTTTTGCCTGCGTTCTTCCTGCTTTCGGGCCTGGTCGTCGTGTATTTGTCCTATCGCATCAGCGGGCGCAACATGCGCATCGGCGGCGAAAAGGTGATCTGTCCGGGTCCCTTCTTTCTTATGCACCTGCCTCGGGTGCCGGTCTTGATTTCCGTGGGCCTTTTGGGGACGGCCTTGGCCATGAATTACTTCATGGCTTTGGGCATCGAGCCCTATATTTTAAACGGGCTGGTGGTCGTGGTGAGCCTCTTGGCCTGCCAGGGCATGAGCATCGTAAACTTTTACCTGCTCCGCTTCGTGCCTTCGCCGTTTTTACGTGGGCTCATCATGTTCTTTGTCTTGGTGGTGCCCGTGGGTCAAATGGGCCTTGCGGCTCTGGGGCTTATCGATCAATTCATCGACGTGCGGAGCATAGAGGGAGCGTAGGCCATGAACGAGTCATTTACACTGAAAAACTTTTACTTCTATTTAATTGTCATCGCTTTTCTCACGGTGGCGGTCTTTCCCTATAATCCGGTTTTGGGAACCATCGGCGTCATCGCCTGGGTGCTTACGGCATCCTATGCTTACCGCAGCGTGAAAAAATACAATGGCATTGTTAACGACCAATTCAACAATTTGCACAAGGATTTCGAAAAGATCACGGAGCGCACGATTTTCTCCATGCCCTTTCCTCTGGTGGTCACGGATCGGGAGGGAACCATCGTCTGGCACAACAGCCTTTTCGGCGAGCTCTTCGACGCGGAGATTTTAAAGGGAAAATCCCTGCCCGCCTACATCGAGGATTTGGCCGACGAGGAGACAGGCTTAAAGGCCGTTGAAAACGGCACGGAAGTTGAGATCAAAGAGCAGCCTTACCGGGCCTACAACAGCGTGGTGGATTTTCAGAAAAACGGCAAGGAAGATGTGCTTTCCCTTTTCTATTTCGTGGACCACAGTCAGTACCGGCACATGGAACGCCTCTACGAAGACGAAGGCGGCGTGGTGCTCGTCGTGGAAGTGGACAATTTCGATGAAGTGGTGGACGGGGCGCCTACATCGAAAAAACCGCTGTTAATCGCGGAAATCGACCATCGCATTAACGAATACTTCCGCTCCCAAAACGCCTTGGTGCGCAAATTTCAAGAGGACATGTACCTGGTGGTCCTGCGGAAGGTGGACATTCTGCCCATTGTAGAGCAGAAGTTCGACATTCTGGACAAGATTCGGGAGATCGACGTGGAAAACACGGTGAGCGTCACCATTTCCGCCGGCGTCAGCCGCCCGGGGCTGTCCTTTATCGAAGCCTACAAAGAGGCGGACACCTGCCTGGACGTGGCCTTGGGCCGGGGCGGAGACCAAGTGGTCTTAAAAAATGACGAAACCTACACCTATTTCGGCGGCAAGTCCAAAGCCGTTGAAAAGCGAAACAAGGTGAAGGCCCGTGTCTTGGGCATCGCCCTCAGGCAACTCATCGACAAGTCCAATCGGGTCTTCGTCATGGGGCACAAGAACGCGGACATGGATGCCATCGGCGCCGCCGTGGGCGTCATGCGCGCCGTGCTCAATCAAAACAAAGAGGGCTACATCGTTTTGGACGATGTGAATCCTTCCATCGAGGTTTTGATCAAGGTCATGAAGCGGGAAGAGCCGGAGCTCTTCAAGCGAATTGTTTCCGGGGAATATGCCGAGGAGGCCATTCGCCAAGGGGATTTGGTGATCCTCGTGGACAATCACAAGCCTTCTTTTACGGAATACCCGCCTCTTTTGGAGCGCACCTCCAATGTGGTGGTCATCGACCATCACCGCAGAGGCAGCGAGTTTGTGGCGGATCCCGTGCTTTCCTACGTGGAGCCCTACGCCTCGTCCACCTGCGAGCTTATTACGGAAATGCTCACCTATATGTATGACGACACGGAGCTTACCAATTTCGAAGCCAACGCCCTGATGAGCGGCGTGGTAGTGGATACGAAAAACTTTACCTTTAAAACCGGCGTGCGCACCTTCGAGGCCGCATCGGTCCTGAAGCGGGCCGGCGCCGACATGAGTCAGGTACGCTACTTCTTCGAAGACGACTACGACACCATCGTCTCTAGGGCGGAAGTGGTGCACAATGCCAGGATCATCTTCGACAACATCGCCATTTCAAGATTGGAAGAGGACATGCCCAATTCCGTACTCGTTAGTGCCCAGGCGGCAGACGAGCTCTTGGGCATTCACGGCATCAAGGCTTCCTTCGTCTTGACCAAGAAGAAAGAAGTGATCCACATTTCCGCTCGAAGCTTCGGCGACATCAGCGTGCAGCTTATTTTGGAACAATTAGGCGGCGGCGGCCACTTGAACATGGCCGGTGCCCAAGTAAAGAGCGACGACATGGACGCCGTGGAAAAACAATTAACCGACGCCATTGCCGATTATTTAGAAAAAGATAAAGGAGAGAAAGAACAATGAAAGTGATCTTATTAAAGAACGTGGACAAATTAGGAAAAGAAGGGGACTTGGTAGAAGCGAAGAGCGGTTACGCGAGAAATTTCCTCTTGCCGAACAAGGCCGCCATCGAAGCCACGCCTGAAAACATGAAAAACTGGAAGGAAATGAAGGCGAAAGAAGCCGCCGACGAAGCGGCCCGCGTGGAAGAAGCCGAAGCCCAAAAGAAAGAGCTCGAATCGAAAGTCGTGGACTTAAAGGCCAAGGGCGGCGCCAACGGCAAACTTTTCGGCGCCATTACAGCAAAAGACATCGCCGATCGCATGAACGCGATTTTCGGTGTGAAGATCGATAAGAAAAAAATCGTCCTCTCGGAAAACATTAAGACCACGGGCAAACACAAAGTCACCGTCAAACTCCACGGCGACATTACCGCCGACGTGGATGTGGTCATCGACGCGGAATAATGGCCGAGAGGGTAGAGGGGCGGATGCCGCCCTACGACGAACAGGCCGAGGCGTCGGTTTTAGGCGCCATGCTTTTGGACAAAAGCGCCATTACCACGGCAGTGGAAATCATTCACGCCGAGGACTTTTACTACGATAGCCACAAGGCCATCTTCGAAGGGATTTTGCGCCTCTACAACAAAAATGAGCCCGCCGACATGATCACCCTGTCCGATTTTCTGAAAAAAAACGGACAGCTGGAGGCCGTCGGCGGCTATACTTATTTAGGCAGGCTCACCTCAGGCGCCGGCGCCGTGAGCAATACGGAAGCCTACGCCAACATCATTAAAGAAAAATCCACTCTGCGGGCCTTGATTCGCGCGGGGAGCGAAATCGTAGAGGACAGCTACCGGGACGACGACGAGGTCGGGGCCATTATCGAAAAGGCGGAGAAATCCATTTTCGACATTACCCAGGATAATCAGCGCGGCGGCCTCATGAACATGGAAAATGTCATGGTCACCACCTTCGAAGTGATGCAGAAGCGTTCGGAAAACAAAGGCGGCCTCACGGGACTGACCACGGGCTTTATCGACTTGGACCGAAAGACCTCCGGCATGCAGAAGGCGGACTTGGTCCTTCTCGCCGCCCGTCCCTCCATGGGAAAGACCGCCCTTATGGTCAACATCGCCACCAACGCCGCCTTAAAGGCCAACGCCACCGTGGCCATGTTCTCCTTGGAAATGAGCCGCAATCAATTGTCCCAGCGGATCTTATCGTCGCTGAGCCACGTGGATCTCATGAAAATTATTTCCGGGGACTTAACCACGGAGGAATGGTCCAAGGTCATCGAGACCATGACCTATATGAACGAAATGGCCATCTACATCGACGACACGGCGGGGATTACGCCCCTCGAGGTCAAGGCCAAATGCCGCCGACTGAAGGCGGAAAAAGGATTGGATCTCGTGGTCATCGACTATTTGCAGCTTATGGAAGTGGGCGGTCGCGCCGAAAGCAGACAACAGGAAATCTCCGCCATCTCCCGTCAACTCAAGGGGATCGCAAAGGAACTGGATGTGCCGGTTATCGCCCTGTCGCAACTTTCCCGTGCGCCGGAAATGCGCGCCGATCACCGGCCCATCTTATCGGACCTTCGGGAATCCGGGGCCATTGAGCAGGATGCGGACATCGTCATGTTCCTGTATCGGGACGAATACTACAATCCCGACACGGAAAAACAGGGCTTGGGCGAGCTGATTATCGCCAAGCACCGAAACGGCCCCACGGGCACGGTGGAACTCTTGTTTAAAGGCGAATACACGAAATTTGTGAACCTGCAAGCATAATCGGAGGAACTATGGATATAATAAAAGTTATTTTACTGGGGATCGTGGAAGGAGTGACGGAATTTCTTCCCATCTCCAGCACGGGCCACTTGATTCTGGCCCACGAATTTATCGGCCTTCAGCCGCAGAGCTTTCAAAACGCCTTCGACGTCTGCATTCAGCTGGGCGCCATTTTGGCCGTGGTGGTTCTGTACTTTTCAAAGCTCTGGCCCTTTCAGCGGGAAGAGGGAAAAGTCGTGGCGGAAAAAGACACCCTCGTGCTGTGGCTCAAGGTCATCGTCGGGGTGATCCCTTCGGCGGTTTTAGGCTTTTTGTTCGACGACTTTATCGACGAGCATCTCTTTAAGCCTCAAGTGGTGGCCGCCACCTTGCTGATCTACGGGATCCTCATTCTCGTCATCGAAAATCGAAACGAAGAGAAGCATGTGAAGGCGAAAGTGGGAAGAGTGGAAAATATTCCCTACGCCATGGCCTTTGCCATCGGCCTCTTTCAATGCTTGGCCATGGTGCCCGGCACGAGCCGAAGCGCCGCCACCATCTTAGGGGCCCTGCTTCTCGGCGCGAGCCGCGGAGCAGCGGCGGAATTTTCATTCTTCCTCGCCATTCCCACCATGTTCGGTGCCACCTTATTAAAAATCGTGAAAAACGGCCTGGCCTTCAGCGCCTACCAATGGTTTTTAATCGCCCTGGGCGCCGTGGTGAGCTTCGTCGTGGCCGTGGTGGTCATTCAAAAATTCATGGACTACATCAGAAAGCGGGATTTCAGAATCTTCGGTACCTACCGAATCCTTCTGGGCCTCATCGTCTTTCTGTACTTCACATTTTCGTAAAAGCGCGCGGAGATCCGCGTGTTTTTTATTTGATAAGAATAGGTTCTTTACTTCCATAACTGAAATAGCAAACAAGCGAATGACACGCCCTTGAAAAAATAGAATATACTATATACTATATACTAAAATTCAGATAGTAAAGGGCCAGCGTTAAGGGCGACGTCGGATCATTGTTGTAATGCAGCTTTGAATAAAAGAGGAGGAGATTTTATGGCAAAGAAAAGAAAAATCACTTTAGTTATGATCTTATGTTTGATGCTCGCGCCTTTTTCATCTTATGCGCAGGGACCGAAGGAAATTACCGTGTACATTAACGGGCTTAATCAAAATGCGAGTCAGTACGGTGTTGAAGAAACGGCTCCGGTTCGGAAGGGGCGAACCTTTTTACCTCTCGAGCTGTTGGAGCAATCTCTTTCCTATTCCGTAAGTGTGGATTCGGACAAGCAATCTGTCCTAATCAAAAAAGATGGGATTCAGGTAGCCATGACACTTGGCGACAAGAACTATCGAGTGCAAAAAGAAACAAAAACCATGGATGTCGCACCTTTCTCTGAAAAGAACCGGATCTATGTCCCTGCGCGTTTTGTGCAAGAGGCTTTCGGGGCAAAAGTTGAATGGGACGGCAAGAACCGCGTCGTCATCATTGCCGGAAATAGGGGAGAAGAGGAGTCGGAAGACTCCTATACCGAACTGAGCAAAGTGGGTTTAAAAGCGATCGTACCAGAAGAATTTGACATGGTGGATCTCCACGGACAGTACATTGTTTCTTGGAAGGAATTTATGGGCCAGTATTCAGAGACACCGGCGACGTTGTTTACGATAAAAAAGACTTCAGAGCCATCGGAGAATATCGAAGACCGACTATTGGATTATCGAAATGGAAACTATGTATTTGCCGAGTTTGCAAAAGACAGACAATATAGCCGGGCCATCGATGAAGCCATCGAAGGAATGCTCGCAAGTATAAGGTCCATAGAAAGAAAAGATGATTAAATTTAGGAGTCCGGCAGATGCCGGGCTTCTTTCGTTTTAAAATGATAAGTGAAAAAAGAGGGATGAAGTCGATAGCGGACACAGCAGTATAGAAAAGGGAGGAAAGCAGATTCTGCGGCGAAAGGGCTTTTGTGCCGCCGTTTTAGCGGTAATTTCCATTGAGAATCTTTCTTATTCCCTTGAAAAGGAATGGAACCGGTGTTATAATTCATTGATGAGATAAATTTTCATTGGAAGGCAAGTGCCTTTTTCTTTTGGTTCTTGACTGATAACCGTTATTATAAGGAGATGCATATGAATTTAATCGTTGCGCCGAAAAACGTGGATCTGAAGGTGCTAAGGGTGCGGGATCAAAAATTGGACAAGAGCCAAATTACCCATTTGCAGAACATGGGCTTTGTGGAAGGCGCCAATTGCCGCGTCGTGTCGGACGTGCAGGGCTCGGTGATCGTCGTCATCAAGGGCGTGCGCGTCGGCTTGGGCAAAGATTTGGCTGAATGTATTCGAGTGACAATGTGAGGTGTAGGATGAATTTAAATGAAGCGTCGGTAGACAAGTACTACGTAGTGAAGAAAATCAACGGGCAGGGCCCCTTGAAGCGCCGCATTATGGACATGGGCATTACGAAAAACACCGTGTTGTTCGTAAGAAAATTTGCTCCCTTGGGGGACCCCATTCAATTAACCGTGCGCGGTTATGAATTGAGCCTTAGAAAGGCCGATGCGGAGCTTGTTGAAGTGGAAGAAACTCAAGGACCGAAGGGGGAAGAGGCGTGAGAATTGCATTAGCGGGCAACCCGAACAGCGGGAAGACGACCCTATTTAATGCCTTGACCGGCTCCCACCAATTTGTCGGGAACTGGCCGGGCGTTACCGTCGAAAAAAAAGAAGGGCAGTACAAAAAGGATACAAGCATTACCATTACTGACCTTCCCGGTATTTACAGCCTGAGCCCCTACACACTGGAGGAAGTGGTCAGCCGGAAGTATTTATTAAACGAAAAACCGGAAGTTATCATTAATATTATCGACGGGGTGAATTTAGAGCGAAATCTCTACTTAACCACCCAATTGTTGGATTTAGGCATCCCCGTGGTCGTCGCCGTGAACCGCATGGACGTAGTTCGCAACAAGGGCGACGTCATCGACCGCTCCGGCCTGGAAAAGGCATTGGGTGCGCCGGTAGTGGAAATTTCCGCATTGAAGAAAGAAAATCTCGACGGGCTCATGGAAATGGCGAAAAAAGTCCACGGCACCGCCGCGGAGAACCACGTCTATTACGACGAGCACTTGGAAGATGCGGCGAAGTCTATTTACGACATCGCCCCCTCCGTGGGCGCATTGGACGCCAAGCGCTTCTATGCCTTGAAGCTTATCGAAGGGGACCAAAAGCTCGAATTGAATCTGAGCGCCGATCAAGAAAAACAGATCGCCGCAGTGATTTCCGAGCTGGAAGAGTATTACGAAGACGACGGCGAAGGCATTATGACGGAAATGCGCTACAATGCCATTGCAGGCATCGTCGAAGGCAATTACAAGCAAGGCAAGCGGGGCATGAGCACCAGCGACAAAATCGACGCTGTGGTCACCAACCGCATCCTGGCACTGCCCATCTTCGTCATCATTATGACCGGCGTCTACTACATCAGTGCCAGACTTGTCGGCGGCCCCGTTACCGACTGGGTCAACGACACCCTGCTGGGCACCTATGTCGCCGACGCCATCAGCAATGTCGTCTCGTCAATGGATACGGCACCGTGGCTTGAATCCCTCGTTATGGACGGGATCGTCGCCGGGGTCAGCGCCGTCTTGGGCTTTTTGCCTTTGATCGCCACCCTGTACTTCTTCCTCGCCATTATGGAAGATGTGGGCTACATGTCCCGTATCGCCTTTATCTTAGACAGAATCTTTAGAAAATTCGGTCTCTCGGGCAAGAGCTTCATTCCGATTCTTATCGGTACCGGCTGCTCCGTTCCCGGCGTCATGGCCACACGTACCATCGAAAACGAAAACGACCGCCGCATGACCGTCGTCGTGGCAAGCTTTATGCCTTGCGGGGCAAAAGTGAACCTTATCGGCCTCTTCGTCGCCTCTTTCGGCTTCTGGTACTTCTTGCCCATCGCCTACTTCTCCGGCATCATCGCCGTTATTATTGCGGGCTTAATGCTCAAGAAGACTTCGATCTTCCAAGGCGATCCGGCACCCTTCGTTATGGAACTTCCGGAATACCACATTCCCTCGGCAGAAAATGTCTTTAAGAGCGTATGGAGCCGCTGCAAAGCCTTCGTGAAAAAGGCCGGGACCATCATTCTCGTCGCAAGTATCATCATTTGGTTCTTGCAAAACATTTCCGTCCACGGCGAATTCGTAGAATTTGCGGAAAACCAAGACAGCATTCTCGCTGCACTGGGCAAAATCATTGCCCCCATCTTCATTCCTTTGGGCTTCGGCACATGGCAAGCCACCGTGGCCAGCATCACCGGCCTCGTAGCCAAAGAAGCCGTGGTCTCTACCTACGGCATCATCAACGGTGTCGCCGAAGGTGCCAGCTTAAACGCCTACGTCGCCACCCAATTTACCTTCCTCGGCGCATTGGCATTTATGCTCTTTAACCAATTAAACGTTCCTTGCTTCGCCGCCACCGGCGCCATTCGCGAGGAAATGCAATCGAAATTCTGGACCCTGTTCGCCCTGACTTTTCAAACGGGCTTCGCTTATGCCATCGCCCTCATCGTCTTCCAAATCGGATCACTGTTGACCGGCGGATCCTTCACTGTATGGACCGGCGTGGCCTTCGTCCTCTTGGCAGGAATTATTTGGGCCATTGTGAGAAAACCCAAAGTCAAGGACGTACCCATCGGTCGCGAACAATTAAACTAAGGAGGTATTATGGGTACGATTATTGTACTGGCTGTCGTCTGCTTGGCTATCTTCGGCGCTGTCCGCTCCATGCGCAAGTCCCATGAAGAAGGCGGATGCTGCGGCTGCTCCCAATGTGGGACGGCAAGTTGTGATCATGAACACGATCACAGCCACAGCCACTAATAGTAAATGATAAAGAGGATGCTTCGGCATCCTTTTTTCTTCCCTTTACACTGCAAAATTCAAACTGATTTACTATGATATGTGAAAAATCGTCGGAAAAGATTGTATTTTTTTCAATTAGGCCTTGAAATCCTCTGTGATAATGATATAATGACTTCAGAAAGAAAACATAATGTGTTTAGGTATTAGCACGCTGCACATACCTGACAGAATCTAGGAGGTTTACTTATGGCACATAAAATTACTGACGCATGCATCGCTTGTGGCGCTTGCAAACCCGAATGTCCCGTTGACTGCATCTCTGAAGGTGGCGTTTACTCCATCGACGAAAGTGCTTGCATCGACTGCGGTTCCTGCGCAGCTGTATGCCCCACCGGCGCTGCACAACCCGAATAAAAATCGGATCTAAAAAAAGACGTTCTCCGCAAGGACGTCTTTTTTTATGGAAAAATTAGTTAACTACCTTTTTTTCCACAGCTGTGATATACTACCATCAACGATATAGGGCGACGATGAGGAGCAGTAGGAGATGTAACCCGAAAGAGAGCCTGCGGTTGGTGCGAGCAGGCGGGAGCAATCTTTGAATCCGCCTTTGAGCCCGGCAATGAAGTGAACCGGAAACGGTTAATTTGGGTGGCAACGCGGGTCCGTCTCGTCCCATGGGGGATGAGGCGGCTTTTTTAATGGAGGTAATTATGTTAGACATTCGTATGATTCGTGAAAACCCCGACTTGGTAAAAGAAAATATTAAAAAGAAATTCCAAGAAGACAAACTTCCCCTCGTCGACGAAGTCCTCGAGCTGGATGTAGCCAATCGGGCAGCCAAAACCGAAGGCGACGAGCTGCGCGCCAAGCGCAACGCCCTGTCGAAATCCATCGGCGGCCTGATGAAAGACGGCAAAAAAGACGAAGCGGAAAAAGTAAAGGCTGAAGTCAAGGCCATTAACGACCGCATCGAAGAATTGGAACGGGAAGAAGGCAAAAAATCCGAACGCATTCGGGAAATCATGCTGGTCATTCCCCAAATCATCGACGACACCGTGCCCATCGGCAAAGACGACACGGAAAATGTGGAATTGGAACGCTTCGGCGAACCGGTGGTCCCCGATTACGAAGTGCCCTACCACGTGGACATTATGGAATCCGTGTCGGGCATCGACTTGGACAGCTCGAGAAAAACCTCGGGCAGCGGCTTCTACTATCTGCGCGGCGACATCGCCCGCCTGCACTCCGCCATTTTATCCTACGCCCGGGACTTTATGATCGACAAAGGCTATATCTACCACATTCCGCCCTTTATGATTCGCGGCGACGTGGTCAGCGGCGTCATGAGCTTCTCTGAAATGGAAAACATGATGTACAAAATCGAAGGGGAAGATCTGTACCTTATCGGCACCAGCGAACACTCCATGATCGGCAAGTACATCGACTCCATTACGGAAGAAGCCACCTTGCCCCACAAGCTCACAAGCTATTCCCCCTGCTTTAGAAAAGAAGTGGGCGCCCACGGCATCGAAGAGCGCGGCGTGTACCGGATTCACCAATTTGAAAAGCAAGAAATGATCATCATCTGCAAGCCGGAAGAGAGCAAAGATTTCTACAACGAACTCTGGCAAAACACCGTGGAATTTTTCCGCACCATGGACATTCCCGTGCGCACCCTGGAATGCTGCTCCGGCGACTTGGCCGATCTCAAGGTCAAGAGCTGCGACGTGGAAGCCTGGTCGCCCCGTCAACAAAAATACTTTGAAGTGGGCAGCTGCTCCAATTTAGGCGACGCCCAAGCCCGCCGCTTAAACATCCGCATCCGCGGCGAAGACGGCAAGCTCTACCTGGCCCACACCTTGAACAACACCGTGGTCGCGCCGCCGAGAATGCTCATCGCCTTCCTGGAAAATCACTACCAAGAAGACGGATCCATCTTTATCCCGGAAGTCCTCCGTCCCTACATGGGCTTCAAGGAAAAAATCGAAAAGATCGACTGATAAAAACTGCATGGGAGGAGAAGAGCTCCTTTCTCGTTGCGAAAAGGCCCCGTTCATTCGGGGTCTTTTTTAGTGGGAACGGATTTGCCGGAAAAAATCTTTTTCCGAAGTCTTTAATTGTTTAAAAAGAAAGCAAATGATACAATTAAATCATAGAAATACATATAAATTTTACATCGAGGAGGTATGTAATGAGAAGACGATCGTTTAAAACAGTTGTCGTTGCATTTATGATTCTGGCATTGTTGATCCCCACAGCCGTTGTTGCAAAAGGAACCGGCAGTTTGCCGCCGGATGCCGGAGTAAGCAAGGTTACCATTAAAATCAACGGCAAAGTTCAACAAATTCCGAAAGAAATGGGCAGAGCCTATATTAACAAACGGACGAGCAGAACCATGGTGCCCATTCGCTTTGTAGCGGAAAATCTGGGCAACAAAGTCGAATTCATCGAAAGACAGGCCGACCATCCAAAGGGGGCTGTCCTCATTAAATCGGATTCAAAGACGATCTACTTTGCCATCGGATCGGATCAATACGAGATCTACGGCGACAAAACCCAAAGAGGCGTATTGGACACGCCGACGGTGCTTGCCGGCAATCGCACGTACGTGCCCCTGCGTTTCGTATCCGAGGCCCTGGATTACAAGGTCGACTGGGTAAATCGCGAAGTATTGATTCAAAAAGATCCTTCGAAGTCGCCGGAAGGGAACAAAGGGCGGAATTCCGACGGAAGAAATAAAGGAAATGACTATGGAAAAGGCGGCTCACAAGAAAAGCCGGTTAAACCCCAACCGCGGACCGTCGATTCCGCCACCGACGACAGCCTTGCCCATTATTACACCGTGGCTTACGCAAATTACAGAAAAAGCTTAGGCCTTAGCGAAGTGGTTCGTACATCGGAGTTGGATCGTATCGCTCAGAAGCGTGCAGATGAAGAAATCCAACAACTGGCCACAGACGGCACCTTCGACCACAAATCCCCGGCGAATCTGCTTCGCGAAAACTACCTCGGCGAAAATTTAATCGGCTGGACCTACGCTTCCGACAAGCCCATTCGGGATGCCTTCACAATCTGGAAAAAATCCCCGGGCCATGATAGAAATATGAGGTCGCCCAGTGCCGTCGTTTATGGTTATGCATATAAGGTGGCAATAGTCGATGGTAAGCCTTGTGGCATTGCGTGCTTTGTATTTTCCAGTTTCGATCGATTTAGTAAACCTAAAGATCCCTTTAACACCAATGGTCCTACCGACACCGGCAATCCATTCAATAACGGTGGCTCTTCTAAACCCGACGGTGACTCTGTAACGACTGAGAAGGACAAGAAACCTGAAAAGAAGCCGGAGAAGAAACCGATCGAGTGGAAGATTGAAGCACATGTAAGTGATAAAATTCAAATTGTAGGAGGCAATTAAGTAGCTGACAAGGCGAATTAACAAACAATTGTATTGTAAAAGATCATTTCCAATCTACTGACAAACCTCGGATAGAATCCGGGGTTTATCTTTTCAATTCAAACCAACATGTTCATGAATCATTCGAAAAGATTTTCCTGCCTATTACTAAATATTAAGATACGGTTCTTTCTAAAGGACGCATAAAGGTAGTTCACATGCAAAAAAGAGAGAGGGAATCGGATGATTCTCTCTCCCTTTGTCGCGTCCGTTAAATCGCTGCGAAAAGTGATTCTTCCGCCCTAGCCTTGAGAGGCAGCTTCCACGATGTGTTTGTCCACATTCATATAGAAATTGCACATGCCGATGGGTGTCATTTCTTTGTCGAAGATGCCCAGGCGGCTGTATTCTTCCGGAGTTTTGTTCAGGGGCATGATATAGTAGTGGTGGTTTTTAAACTGAATGGAATTCACTTTTGCCGCCTCGTAGCCGTAGCGTTCGCCGCCGTCTAAAAGGGGCTTGTAAAAGAGTTTGTAGGTGGTTTCATTTTTGTCCGTTAAAAGGATTTCGCTTTCCGATTCCCTCAGGTCGGCGTGGAGGACGTCGGCCAGATGGCGAAGGGAGAGGTAGTCGCGGCCGTCGATCTTCTTCGAAGCTACACCTCGGGCCTTTCCATCCATTGGCTTAAAGTCGATGCCGTCGCATGTAAAGTATTCGCCGTAGTTCCAAATTTCCACGCCGTTTACGGGATCGTGAAGCACGGGGATTTGTTCCTCGTAGTCGTTAGGTTTATTCGAGTAGTTCCACCCCATGGCCTTGGCGAAATCGGCGGCGGGAATCATGGTTTGGCCGTTCACGGATTTGGTCTTGACGGTGACGCTGCGGTCTCTGAAGCGGAGGGTCATTTCCCCGGGATTCTTCATCGGGCTGTAGCCTTCGCCGATGACGACGGTGCGATTGGCATCGTCCCAGTCAACTTTTTCGCCGAAGTTTTCGGAAATAAAGCGCAGGGGCACGAGGGTGCGATTTTCGACGATGCGGGGCGGCACATCCAGGGTGACGGTCTGCGTCGCGCCGCCCCGGGAAACGGTGGCCGAAACGCTGCCCACTTTCAGATCCAGGGCGCGGTCATCTTGCGTGATGCGAATGCTTCGATCGGCGTCGTTCCACGCCACATCGTAACCCAAAGCTTCACTGACCAGGCGCAGGGGGACCAGGGTGCGGTTCTCCACGATGCGCGGGGCCACGTCGCCTTCCACATAGCTTCCCCGAATGAAGAGTCGGACCGGGGCCCCGGCAAAACCTTTGGTGGGAATGGCGAGCATTGCGGCGAGCAGAAAGAGCCACGCCATGCGGGTTTTTTTCACGAGTCATCATCCTTTCTGTGTAACTATTATGTCCCGTCTTATGTATATTATATTATGTCGAGAAGGGAAAAGCCACGAAAAAACGGAGCCCGCGAAAAGAGGAGAAACGCCCTTCGCGCCCACTTTATTTCAACGATTTTCATTGACCGAAGCCCTTTCGATTTGGTATACTACTCTTCGAAACAAAGGGGAGTAACAATTATTCTTGGTCGTCAATCCGGCGTATGCCCGGCCAAGGATCCGACACAGGCTGTGAGACTTTTGTCCGTGGGACAGGAGTCTTTTTTTATAAGAGGAGGTTTTTATGGATTGGTACAAAATGAGTGCCCGAGAGGTTCTCGACGAACTGTCGGCCGACGACAAGAAGGGGCTCGCCCCGGAAGATGCCGAAAAGCGTCTGGGCAAATACGGGACCAATGAATTGCAGGAAGAGGAAGGCAAGTCTTTCGCTAAAAAACTGGCGGAACAATTCCTCGATCCCATGATCATCATACTTTTAATCGCCGCGATTATCTCCGGCGCCGTGGGCGAAATGGTGGATTCCGTCATTATTCTCGCCATCGTCATCGTCAACGCCGTGTTGAGCATCGTGCAGGAGGGCAAGGCGGAAGAAGCCATTGCCGCCTTAAAGAAAATGAGCTCCCCCACGGTGAAAGTGATCCGCGGCGGGCGCCCCGTGGAAATCGACTCCGTGCGCGTCGTGCCCGGGGATTTGGTCGTGTTGGAAACCGGCGACATCGTGCCGGCGGACATGCGCCTGATTGAAAGCACCAATTTAAAAATCGACGAATCCTCCCTCACCGGGGAGTCCGTATCCGTTGAAAAAGATGCCACGGTCACCTTGGAAGACGATGCGGGCATCGGCGATAGGGAAAACTACGCCTACTCCGCCTCCATCGTCACCTACGGACGGGGCAAGGGCATCGTCACCGCCACGGGAGAAGACACGGAGATCGGCAAAATCGCCACCACCCTCTCCACCATGGAAGAGGAACAGACGCCCCTGCAAAAGAAGCTGGCGGGCCTTTCCAAGACCTTGGGGATTTTGGTCGTCGTCGTCTGCGCCGTGGTCTTTATCGTGGGCAAACTTTACGGCCACGACACCCTGCGCATGTTTATGACCTCGGTCTCCCTGGCCGTCGCCGCCATTCCCGAAGGGCTACCCGCCATCGTTACCATCGTCCTTTCCATGGGCATGGGCAATATGGCGAAGCGCCACGCCATCGTCAAGCGGCTCTTGGCCGTGGAAACCTTAGGGACCACCACCTACATTTGCTCCGATAAGACGGGTACCTTGACTCAAAACGAAATGACCGTCACGAAAGTCTATCTCGACGGCAAAATCATGGACGTTTCCGGCACGGGCTACGCTCCGGAAGGGGAGATTTCCCATGAGGGAGCGGCTGTCTCCGTGGACGATGTAAAGGGATTAAAGACCCTTTCTACCATCGCCACCTTAACCAACGATGCGGATCTGATCGAAGAGAACGGAACTTATAGCATTTTAGGCGACCCGACGGAAGGCGCCCTCATTACCTTGGCCGGCAAGCTCGGCGTGAAGGAAGAAGCCCTGGAAGAAGAATTTCCCCGCATCGGCGAAATTCCCTTCGATTCCGACCGGAAGATGATGTCCACCTTCCACGAAAATTTCTTCGACAACAAAGTATCGTCCTTTACCAAGGGCGCGCCGGATGTGGTCTTGAAAAACTGCAAGTACCTGTTTAAAGACGGAGAGATCGTGGAGCTCACCGACGCCGACCGAAAGGCGATCTTGGAGCAAAACAACGCCTTTGCCCAAGAAGCCCTGCGCGTGTTGGCCTTTGCCTTTAGAAACTATGACACCATGCCCGCGGACCCTTCCACGGAAGAAAACGAAAAAGACATGGTCTTCGTGGGCCTTGCCGGCATGATCGATCCGGCGCGCCCGGAAGTCAAAGACGCCATTCGAGAATGCCGAAACGCTGGCATCGTCCCCGTGATGATTACCGGCGACTACCTCCTCACCGCCAAAGCCATTGCCGAAGAGCTGGGCATTTTGCGTGAAGGAGATAAGGCCATGATGGGGGAAGAGCTCAACGACAAGACCCCGGAAGAAATTCGCGAAATCGTCAAGACCACCCGCGTCTTTGCCCGCGTATCCCCTGAAAATAAAGTGCAAATCGTGACGGCCCTGAAAGAAAACGGCGAAATCGCTGCCATGACCGGCGACGGCGTCAACGACGCCCCGGCCATTAAAAAGGCGGACATCGGCATCGCCATGGGCATTACCGGCACCGACGTGGCGAAAAATACGGCGGATGTCATCTTGACCGACGACAACTTTGCCACCATCGTCAACGCCGTAGAGGAAGGGCGAATCATCTACGCCAATATTAAAAAATTCGTCACCTTCCTCTTAAGCTGCAACATCGGCGAAGTGCTCGTGGTCTTCCTCTCCATCATCATGAATTTGCCCACGCCCTTCTTGCCCATTCAGCTTTTGTGGCTGAACTTAGTCACCGATTCCTTCCCGGCGCTGGCCCTCGGCGTGGAAAAAGGCGAAGAAGAAACCATGTACGAACCGCCGCGGGATCCGAAAGAACCGATTTTGGACAGAAACATCACCATCACCATCATCATTCAATCCCTCGCCATTACGGCGGCGACCCTTGGCGTGTACTACTACGCCCTCACCACCCACGGCATGGACGGCGACGGGCTCGTCTATTCACGCACCATGGCCTTCTCCACCTTGGTCTTCAGCGAACTGTTCCGCTCCTTCTCCTCGAGAAGCATCGACGACACCCTCTTTAAAATGGGTTTCTTCACCAACAAGCGCCTGAACCAAGCCGTGCTCCTGTCCTTGGCTCTGGTCCTCGTAGTCCTCTACGTTCCTTTCCTGGAAGAGCTCTTCCACATGACGGACCTGAACATGGTCGACTGGGCCATCGTTCTCGTCTGTGCCCTGATCCCCTTGGTTATCGGCGAAATTCAAAAAATGATTCGCTTCAAACAAACCCACATTGTGGATGTGGAAGACAAATAAGAAAGCCGCCTTCGGGCGGTTTTTTCGTGGGAAGAAACCATTGGGAGCATGCTGAAGATAAAAAACAGAATGGCAAAGAAAAATTACACCTTTTATTTCACAGTATCTATTTTTCGTTGAATCAAGAAGAAACTAAAATAAAAGCAACTTATATAAAATACATTGAAAATTTTATCGGGGGGGGGGTATACTGAAGTTCAGACCATTTATCACGTAAAAGTGTAATGTCCAATAAGGAGGACTCTATGAAAAAGCGGCTATTTTTATTTCTCGCTCTGGCCATGATCTTTTCCTGCGCCTGTATCATGGGCGGCCAAAAGGTTTATGCAGAGGGAGAAAAGACTTTTGTACTTAAAAAGTCGGACGGGACGGTACTGGGTCAGTATGACGATCTAAAAGACGGTTGGGATGAAAGCACCATCCTTGGCATGATGAAAAAGACCGATTCCAATGGTAGTTACATCATTGAAGTGACAAAGGATTATGAATTTGCAGGCACTTCGAGATCAATTATAAGCGGATTGAACATTACCTTCACATCCAAAGAGGGAACATCTCCGGTACTAACTTCAGGTAACGGCATGCCTCATTTCTTTCTGAAAGATGGGAATTACACTTTCAGGAACATTATTCTGGAGGGGAAATCCGGATCCACCGGGGGCGGAATCTATACTCATGACGACAATCAAGGTATAACTATCACATTAGATAGCGGTACAGTTATAAGAAATTGCAATTATATAGACGCACCCTATCGCTATCGTATGCTTGTCATCAGAGATGAATATAACGACGAAAAAGATTCCACCCTTATTATTAACGAGGGTGTTACCATTGAAAACAATAAGTTAAATTCACAAAACGGCGGATCCCCTATTTCTGTTCGTGAAGGTTGTAAACTTATAGTAAACGGGGGTACGTTCAAAAATAACGAGGCTCAATACAATCGAACCGGCGGTGGCGTTATTTTCAATGAGGAAGGTGCCGAAACGACTATTAACGGCGGTACTTTTGAAAGTAACAAGGCTGCAGGCTACGGCGGTGCCGTTATTAACTACGGCAAGTTGACCGTCAATGCAGGAACCTTTAAAGGCAATGAAGCGTCAAACGGCGGAGCAATTTGCTCACTAGCAGATAATAATGAATTAATCGTAAATGGAGGGATTTTTGAAAACAACAAGAGTACCGGCACATTGGGCGGCGCTATAGTTGCAGATAATAAAGTGGGAATTGAAAATGCCACATTTACAGGAAATACTTCAGTTAAAGGTAAAGGCGGAGCGATTTTTGTACGAAACAGCAAGGACGCTTCGATAAAAAACAACACTTTTAGCAAGAACACAGCTAAATTTGGCGGAGCTTTATTTGTAAATAATATAGAAGGCATTGTCGAAGGAAATACCTTTGAAGAAAACTTTGCGGATAGATTTTCCTCCGCTTTCCACGTAACGAATTCAGCACCTGCCATAAAAAACAATGTCTATAAAAACAACGGCAAGAATGACGACAAGACGACCGTCTATGCCGCTCTTATGGTAGAGAGCGTGAAGGCGGGCGAAGAGCTGACCATTGAAAATGACAGGTTTGAAAACAATGTAGCCTCTAACAGCGGCGGCGCAATCGTGGTACAAAATGGTAAAGTTAACTTAAAGGACTGTGAATTTACAAATAACAAAGTGCCCGAGTATGGCGGCGCGATGTATATAACTGAAAATGGGACAGTAACAATTGAGGGATCCAAATTTATCGGCAACTCGGCGAAAAGAGGCGGGGCCATCGTCACCGAATTGTTCTCGCAAGCAAACCCGGCAGAAGATGGTAAGTATGCAAACCTGACAATTGCCGACGATGTGGAATTCAGTGGGAATTTCGCAAGTGACGGCCACTTTAACCCGCCGACGAACTACGACAAGTTCCCCAAATTAAAATTTAAGACCACATCCCTTATGGGGCAACTTCGCGCCATTCAATCAGATATGAAGACCTATAAAAAGGTCGACAGCCTGTTAAATAATTACGACGTCTATTACGTCAATCCATTGATCACTGTGATTTATGATGCCAACGGCGGAACACCTGAAGAAAAGATTTTCGGCGAAGAATTGAAATCCGAAAACGACGAGATAAAGCCGGCCAAGCATAAGGTGAAAACTTTAGAAGAAACCGGCCTTAAGAAAGAGGGCGCGGAATTTAAGGGTTGGAACACGAAGGCCGACGGAACCGGCGAAACCTACAAAGCCGGCGAAGAAAAAGAATTTGCAAGCAACCAAGTTCTCTACGCTATCTGGAAAGATAAAAAACCGGAACCGGGAAATGACGATAAGCCGAACCCCGGAGATGAAAAACCGAATCCGGACAATCATCGACACAGAGGCGGCATCATGGGCGGCATTCTTTTAAACAATGCGGAATCCGGACGCCACGTACTCTACGTCAAGGGCTATCCCGACATGAGCTTTAAGGCGGAAGGAAATATTACTCGGGCGGAAGCCGTGGCCATGGTGGTTCGGTTGAAAGGCTATCCGCTCATTGAAAACAGCGGGGCTATTTTCAGCGACGTAGCGGAAAAAGCGTGGTACGAACCCGAAATTGCCGCCGCCTACCGAGCAGGCATTTTGGAAGAAAAGAAAGGCGAAGCCTTCAGACCCGATGAAAAAATCACCCGGGCCGAGTTGGCTCAGTTGATCTCCCATATCGACAAAACGAATCAAGCCAAGGCGCCTTTCTCCGACGTGGCAGGCCACAAGTTTGAAGCGGCTATCAACCAAAACTACGGCAATCGTCGCATCGACGGTTATCCCGACGGTACCTTTAAACCGGACAGGGCCATTACTCGTGCGGAAACGACGAAAATGTTGAATCGACTCTTTAATCGCAGCGTCGATGAAGCGGGCTTGTACGATGTTAAGGATGAAGTCCGCCATTATGTAGATCTCAGCAAAAACCACTGGGCATACTACGAAATCATGGAAGCCTCCCACACCCACGACTATGAACGCGCCTCCTCCACAGCAGTGGAACATTGGACGAAGCTTATGAAGTAGTGGAATAAACAGAAGAGGAAAAGCCGCCTTCGGGCGGTTTTTTCGTGGGAAGAAAATTGTCGCGTATCCTCGGAAAATTTTAGGTGATAAATAGTATAAATTTCTTTGAGGCCACATGGATTTGATGGTATGATAGATTCATCATAGTAAGTAAAGGCTGGGATGCAAGTGAGAAAATACAGAAAAAGAGAGCATGTTGAAAATTACCTGAAGACGGACTACCGAGGGGATCCGCTTTTCAACGACATGTACCTGCCCCATATTTCGCTGCCGGAACTTTCCGTCGACGAAATCGACACGTCCACGACGTACTTGGGCAAGAGGATTCATTTTCCCCTCATGATCAACGCCATTACCGGCGGCACGGAATTTGCGGAAAATATTAACGCGGATTTGGCCCATCTGGCCAAGCGCTTCGAGCTTCCCATGGCCGTTGGGAGCGAAACCATCGCCATGGAAGATGAGGAAGCCGTGGAAAGTTTTGAGATCGTGCGGGAGATTATCGGCGAAGAGGGCATCGTCCTCGGGAACATGAACGGCAATCTCTCCGTGGACGAGGCGAAGAAAGCCGTGGAGATTATTCGCGCCGATGCCCTTCAGATCCATTTAAATCCGGCGCAGGAGCTGGCCATGGAAGAGGGCGATCGAGATTTTCGCGGCACGGCGGAGCGGATTCGCGCAGCAAATGAGGCCCTGGACGTGCCCGTGTTGGTGAAAGAAGTGGGCTTCGGCATGGACGCTTCCGTCGTCGAGCGGCTCTATGATTTGGGCATTCGCCACGTGGACATTTCCGGCTACGGCGGCACGAATTTCTTTGAAGTGGAAAATCTTCGCTACTTTAATTCGGATATGACGGAGCTTTACGGCTGGGGGATTCCCACGGTCTACGCCCTTCACGAAGCCGTGGCACTGGGCAAGAAGGATCTGCACATCACCGCATCCGGCGGCATACGCAACGGCCTGGATCTGGTGAAATGTTTGATTCTCGGCGCCGACATGTGCGCCATTAGCGGCGAGATTTTGAGATACATCGTGCACGGCGGCGTGGACTACGCCTCGGTGTATTTAGATGATTTGATCAACAAGGTAAAAATCGTCATGGTCCTGGTTGGTGCGAAGAATATCGATGAATTAAGACAGGTGAAGTGGAAAGCCACGGGCCGTCTTTTGGAATTATTGAGATAAGAGGGAATTATGTACGATCTTATGATTATCGGCGGCGGCCCGGCCGGGCTTACTGCCGCCATTTACGCGAGCCGCGCTCATTTAAACACGGTGATCTTCGAGCCGGAGATGGACGGCGGCCAAATGAGCCTCACCATGTCTCTTGAAAACTTCCCCGGGGCGCTTGCCGAGGACACGGGCATGGCTATCGGCATGCGTATGGCAAAGCAAGCGGCCTCTTTCGGTGCCGCCACCATTCGCGAGCGGGTGGTTTCCGTTGAGTCAGCGGGCGAGACGAAAATCGTGAAGACGGAAAGCGGCAGCTACGAAGGCAAATACGTCCTCGTGGCCACGGGCTCCAAGCCCAATCGCCTGGGCGTTCCCGGGGAAGACAAATTCGTCTCCCGCGGCATCAGCTACTGCGCCACCTGCGACGGCGCCTTCTACCAAGACGGCGACGTCTACGTCATCGGCGGCGGCAATTCTGCCGTGGAAGAGGCCCTGTACCTGGCGAATTTAGGGGCGAAGGTCACTATCGTTCACCGCAGAGACAGCTTCCGCGCCGAGCGCTTCTTGGCGGAGAAGGCCCTGGCCCACGAAAATATTTCCGTCATGTGGAATACGGAGCTGAAGGAAGTTCTCGGTGAAAACATGGCCGACGGCCTCGTTCTCTACAACAATAAAACCGACGAAACGTTCACGGTGAAAAAAGGCGACCGCCCCATGGGAATTTTCATCTACGTGGGCGTGAAACCCCAAACGGAATTTCTCGAAGGGCTTCTGGAATTAAACAGGGGCTATGTGAAGGTGGACGAAAACCAAATGTCCGCCGTCGACGGCATCTACGCCGCAGGCGACATCGTGGACAAAAATTTCCGTCAGGTCATTAACGCCTGCGGGGAAGGCTGCGTCGCCGCCATGGCCGTGGCTAAGCGCATCGTCCAATACGATTAAAGGCACAAAAAAGCCGCTCGATGATTTTCATCGGGCGGCTTTTTCACGTTTATTGTTGTGCCGGTTGGGCAGGTTGCTCCCCTTGGGGCGCAGGATTTTCCTGTTCGCTTTGGCTCATTAAGATGTTCAAAAGTTCCGTGGCCGTAAGGGGCGCGTGAATTTGGTAGCCCCCCGGTTTAATCTTGGGCACGGCGCCGGCGTCGCGAATCATTTGGAGGAAGGTGGCTCTGTCCGCCACGAGATCTTCTTTCATGATTACATCGGCGATCATTTCATCGTTGGCACCTTCGGGAATTTCGATGGTGATGGTGCGGGTGGCCTTTTGCAAGCCGTTTTCCGTGAGTATTTTCAAAATGGTTTCGGGACTTGCGCCTTCGGGAATTTCGTAGCTTCCCGCCGTAATGTAGCGGGCCATGCCGGAGCGCTTGGCCTTATTGCTGAAGGCCGTGGCATCGTTAATGAGGCCCACTTCCTTTAAGCGCTTGGCCACGGAATCCGGATCCGTCGTTTCTATTTTAAGTAAGGTGGTTTTTTCTGATGCATCTTTGGCGGCGCTGGAGATCTGGCCGATTTGTTCCTTTGAGGAGCGAATTTCCTCGGTAATGGTGGTGTCTTTTCTCTCTTCCGGCGTCATCATGGTAAACAAGTGGTTCATGCGCCACTTAATGATGAACAGCAGGACGAGAACCACCAGTATGACGACGACAAAGCGCAAAAAGTTTACGAATACTTTCGAAACTCTTCCGTTAGATTTCATGCTGTTTTCCCTTTCCTGTCGATTTCGATATAATTATAATAAGGTTATTATATCACAGGAACGTGAAAGAAAGAGAGGCTCTCGTGATCTCTAATAAAATTGACACAAACGACGCAGGCATGCGCTTGGATCGCTATTTAAAAAAATTGCTTCCCAATGCCAAGGCGTCGCTGATTTATAAATCGATTCGAAAGAAAAACATTACGGTCAACGGTAAAAAGGCCAAGGAGGAAGATGTCTTGGCCCTCGGGGATACGGTGGAAATCTACTTTTCCGACGAGACGCTGGCGAAGTTTTCCAAGGTGCCGAAGTCCGTGAAGGGAAAATTCCCCGCCATCGTCTTTGAGTCCGAGGATTTCATTATTATGGACAAGCCCGTGGGCGTGTTGAGCCACGGCACGGGCAAGGCCTACGAGCGGAACATGGTAGACGATATGTTGGCCTATTTGATCCACACGAAGAGCTACAATCCTCGGTCGGAAAAGACCTTCGTCCCCTCCATTTGCAATCGCCTGGACCGAAACACCAGCGGTCTAATTTTGGGGGCGAAGACGGCGGCGGGCCTTCGGGCGGCAAACGCATGGCTTCGTAACCGGGAAGTGGAGAAGTATTACATGACCATTGTGGAAGGGGAGTTGAAGGAAGAACGGAAGGTGGAGAATCGCCTGACAAAGGACGGGGACAAGAACCGGGTCGTGGAAGGCGACGATGGGAAGGATGCCGTGGGGATCTACCGGCCCATAAAGACCACGGGGGATTATACCCTGGTTGAGGCGGAGCTCATAACCGGGCGCACCCACCAGATTCGCCAGCAGTTGGCATCCATCGGCCATCCCGTTCTCGGGGACAGAAAGTACGGCCACGCCTCCCGCCGCTTTGGCGAATTGCACCACCAATTGCTTCACGCCTACAAATTGGTCTTTCCCGAAACCGAGGACTTCCCCGAAGTGTCCGGCAAGGTGTTTACGTCCGAGCCCAAGGGAAAATTTCAGCGCATCAGGGAGAGCCTCCATGTATGATTTAGGCTTGGACATCGGCGGCACCACCATGAAGCTCGGCGTTTTTCGCGATGGGGAATTGATTCGCGTGGATCGCGCCCCGACGCCGAAGGATCCGAATCAGGTGGTGAATGAAATCGCCCGCATGACGGCGCCCATTGATTACGACTGCTTCGGCATCGCTACGGCGGGGACCGTGAACAGGGAGAAGAAGGCTCTTTCCGATTTAGGCGGAAATATTTCGGGCTGGCAGGGCTATCCCCTGGGCGAGGCTCTGGCGGATAAGGGCATTCGCCTGGATAGTTTGGAAAACGACATTAACTGTGCCCTCGTGGGAGAGATGGAAAATCGCCGGGACGATCACGTCCTCTACGTGGGCATGGGCACGGGCATCGGCGGCGCTTTTTATGCCGGCGGCGAATTGTATCTAGGGAGCCGGGGATCCGCCATGGAGATCGGACACATCATCGTAGAGAAAGGCGGCGTTCTTTGCACCTGCGGCCAGCGGGGCTGCGCCGAGAGTTATTTCAGCGCAAGGGCTTTTCACGCCCTCATGAAGGCGGCGGGCTACGAACGGGGCGACGATTTTCTGGCATCAGATGAAGCCTCGGCGCAGGCTTTTATCGACGGCGCGGCGGATTACCTCATCGGCCTTGAAAATGTGTTGAACCCTTCGGTCATTTTAATCGGCGGCGGCATGATTACCTACGCCCCGAGCATTGTGGCGCGCCTGAAGGCGGCCATGCTCCGCCGGGGCAACGGCAATGTTCGCGCCCCCTTGGGGCCCGCCCGCTTGGGAAACGACGGCGGCATGGTGGGGGCCATGCTTCTTGCGAAAAAAGAAAGGAGAGGCCATGGAAATCATTTATAAGCCCATGGGAAGCGGCGTGGAATCTTTGGCGGATGAAGTAGATTTCAAGGGCGCCACCTTTATTATGCCTAATCGGAAATGGATCGCGCGGAGCAAAGAAGTTTTATCGCGGAGCGTGGGCTTTTTAGGCGTTAACTTTTTCACCTTCGACGACCTTATGGAGGAGCTGGCCATGGCCCGTCCCCGCAATCTGTGGCGGGCGGCCTACGTTTTTCGAAAGCGGTTGGAAGAAGGAAATGGGGCATTCGCACCGCTCAGGGACATGGAAAAAATTCGCCGCCTCTTTCAGTGGTGCGACGATGTGAAGTATTTGGGCCTTGAGGAAAAGGACCTGCCCTACAGCTGGCGGGGGGATGTGCGTGCCCTCCTTTCCGCCTACGAATTCGCCGTGGAGTCGGCGGACTGCGTCACGGAAGGTGAAGTTTTTAAAGAGGCCATGGCGGCGGAGGTGGATTCCGAGCGTAAGTATATTTTTGTGGGATTCTCTCATTACAAGGAACGCCATCGCCTGCTCTTAAAAAAATTGGACGCCGCGGCCCATGTGGTGGAGGTCTGTCCCTTCGAGGGGAAAAAAGAGCCGGAAGCTGTGGCCCTGTATCAAACGGTAAACGGGGAGCGGGCATTTCGCCACATAGTGAAAAAAGCGGCATCGGCTCTCGCGGAAAATCCCGCGGCAAAGATCGGCGTGGCCATGAATAGAGAAGAGGATCGGGCGGCGATGAGGGCCCACTTTGCCTTGGCGAAGATTCCGGCGGCGGGCTCCGCCTACGTCCTCGGCGAGGAGATCCTTCACCAATTGCGCCTCTTGTGGCGGCGGGGAGAAGACGGGCCTTCCACCTGCGCCTTTTTGCGGGGGGACTTGGCGGAAGTGGAAGATGCCCAAGGGTTGGCGGCGGCCATAGAGACCTTGGGCGTGAAGGATCTTTCTGAAATCGACGAAAGCCCCCTGCCCTACTACTTATTTCCCGAGACAAAGGAGCTGTTGATTCGATACAAAGCCCTTTTAAGGACATGGAAGCATGATAACGAAGGCAGTTGGGGCGATTTCGCCCGTCGCACGGAAGATGTGGCGGGTGCTTTCGGCGAGGCGGCTGCAAAAATGATCGCCGACGCACTGGCCGAGGCGGAAGGAGACTACGGCAGAATTACCGGCCGCGAATTTGAATCCATCCTTTGCGGCTTTTTGGAAAAAGAAGCTGCCCCCGGCGTGGAAATTTTATCCGTGGACGAGGCCTACGGCGGCGATTACGACCTTCTCTTCGTGTCCTCACTCGATGGGGGATTTATTCCCGCCAAGAAAGAGGACAGCTTAATGAATCGGGCCATCGCGAAATCCGTCATGGAAGTCGGGCTCTACGTGAATTTTTTTCAGGGCGAAGAGATGACCGATCGGCTGAAGTACTTAATGGCCTCGTCGAAAAAATCCCTGCTCTACAAAGTGGGGGACGGGGAAGAGGCCCGGGTCTTTGCGGAATTAAAAAAGAACTTTCCCGTGGAAGATTTGGATAAAACCGGGGAAGTCTACGAAAAAAATTGGGACCTGATTGCGGAAGACGGTGTGTTTTCCGAGGAAGCGGCGGAGGTTTTAGCCGATGAACTGAGAAAAAAGGGCCTTTCGCCCTCTGCCATCGACGGTTATTTGCGCTGCCCCTTCAGCTACTTTGCCGATCGGGTCTTAAAAAGCGCGCCGGAGGAAGAAGACGGCCGCCCGGCCATGGCCAAGGGAAGCATTTACCACGAGGCACTGGCGCTTTATTTTTCCGGGAAACTTTCGAAAGACGGGCTGGAAAATTTCGTAGCGTCGGATTACGATGAAAACTTGGCCCCCCTCAAGCCCGATTACCTGTGGGCCTGGGAGAAGAAGACCATGGCTCGCGCCCTTCTCGCCGCCATTGAAACGGAGGAAGAACGCCTGGCCGATGAAAAGAGAAACGGCGCCTTTCATCCCGCGGCCTTTGAGACATCCTTCACCTATCCCTTTGAGGATGTGGAGATCCACGGCGTCATCGACCGAGTGGACAGGAATGAATCCGGCGACGAAGTCTTAATCGATTACAAATCCGGCGGTCTCCCCGAGTATAAAAACGTGGCGGCCTACAAAGTGATGCAGCTCGCCCTTTATGCCCTGGCTCGCCGGCACATAGGCAATCGGCCGGCGTCTTTGGAGTACGTGTCTGTAGAAAATGGGAATGTATCCATTATGGCGCGGGACACGACGCGGGCCGGCAAGTACAATCGCCTGAGAAACGAAAGAAAGTACGACGGCGAGGCCTTCGACGAGTTTCTAAACGATGCGGAAGACGCTTTGGGTCACGTTCTCACCGCCATTAAAAGCGGCGATTTCAACGAGGCGCCCATGGACGAAAATGTGTGTACCTACTGTCCCTACGGGGATCTGTGCAGAAGGGAGGCGGCGGATGCCACTTGATAAAGAGCAACAGGAAGCCGTAATGTCCTACGACCGCTCCGTCTTTCTCACCGCCGGCGCCGGCGCGGGGAAGACCAAGGTGCTCACCGAGCGAGTGAAGAAGATTTTGTCTAATACCGACGAAAATGTTTTGGCCATTACCTTTACCAATCGCGCCGCCGAGGAAATGGCCGCCCGCATGGCGGCGAGTTTGACGGAAGAGGAGACGGACCGCTTGCTGGTCAAGACCATCGACGGCTTTTGCCGCTACCTGCTCTCCATTTACGCCGTGGAAGCGGACACCTTCGGCGGCATGGTTCAGTTGGCGGAAGGCGAGGCCCGCGCCCTTTTGGAGAAAAGCTACGAAAAGGTGGCCGGAGCGATTTTTTCCGACGAGGATTTTATTCCCTTTCTCGAAACATCGGGAACCACGGCGAACAATTTTAAAAGCGAGCTCTTAAAAAGCTACGACGCCCTTCGCACCCGCGGCGCCCTTGGGGATTTTCGCCCTCGGAAAGTAACGGGCGCAGACCCCCTGAAGGAGTATGTAAACTTTCTGCCCGCCCTTCGCGGCGCATTAAAGACGAAAACATCGAAACTGGCCAAGTATTTGGACGATGCGGATCTCGAGGCATTAAAAAACAGAAGTGAAGAGGAGCAGCGGGCCTTTCTTCTGGCCATGCCTGACGGATCCTCGCTGAAAATGGACGAAGACATAAAAGAGCGGAACGAAGCATTAAAAAATCGCCTCCTATTGCGTGAGGAGGAGAAAAATCGTCCTTCTATCGAAGCGATCGACCGCGCGCTAAAACTGCTTGATGAAGCCTATCGAGAAGAAAAGCGGGCCATGGGCGTCGTGGATTTCAGCGATCTCTTGGAAATGGCCACGGCCCTTTTGGAATCGGGAAAGATTTCCTGCGGATACGATCACATTCTCGTCGATGAATTTCAGGACACGAATCCTCTGCAGATTCGCATGCTGCGCGCCTTAAAGGGCGAAGGGAAACTTTTCGTCGTCGGGGACAGAAAGCAATCCATCTACGGCTTTCGCGGCGCTGATGTGGCTGTGGGCGACGATTTTCGCGGCGAGGCCTTAAAAGAGGGCACGGAAGCCATGGCCCTTTTGAACAATTACCGATCTCACAAGGATCTCGTGGCCGCCGTGGGGGATCTCTTTGCCGAAAAAATCCCCGATTACGAGCCCATTACGGGTCACGGCGAAGGGGAATGGGCCCTTAAGGGCGTGGATCTCACCGGCGAGGAATCGGCGGAAGAGGCCATTAAAAAAGAAGCCCTGTGGATCGCGGAAGACATTCAAAATCACCCGTCGGAATCTCGGGCTCTGCTCTTGTGGCGGAAGAAATTTATGGGGATATACGAATCCGTGTTTCGGGACTACGGCATTTCCTATGTGAACCGCAGTGCCGAGGGTTTTTTCCGCGCCCGGGAAGTGCGGGATTTAATGCTGGCCGTGGAAGCGAAGATCACCGGCGCCTTTTCCCCGGCCTTTTTGCGCACGCCCTTTATCGGGGCGAATCAGGAAGATGTCTTTCATATTATGAAAGGTTCCCCGTGCAGAGAAAGTGTTCGCGAGCGTATGGCGCGCATGGAAAAGTTTTTCGACGAAAAGGACCCCGTATCTTCCGCTTATGAATTTCTTCTGGCCCTCGTGGAAGAAAGCGGCTTTCGCGCCTACGCCTTTCAGGAAGGCGGAGAGCAAGCTGCGGCCAATGTGGATCAGCTCCTCGCCATGGCAAAGGAATATGATGAGGAGGGCGAGCACTTGGAAGGTTTTCTCCACACCCTCCGCGAAATGGAGGCCGCGGAAGAGGTGGGAGCGGCCACATTCGGCGGCGACTGCGCCGTGGAGATCCTCACCATGCACAAGGCCAAAGGTTTGGAATACGATACGGTGTACTTGGGCCATCTCTTCGCCAAGCCCCGCCCCGAAGGCGGCTTGTGGAATTATAGCGAGGAAAGAGGCGTGGGCATAAAAAATCCCGCGGCGCCTGTGATTTACGAAATGAACCGCGCCGCTTCGGCGGAAAAGGCACGGGAGGAAAATCTGCGCCTCCTCTACGTGGCCATGACCCGCGCCAAGAGCCACGTCTATTTGTTGAAGTCAAAAGAAGGGGAAGGGCTCCAGAGCGATTTGCCAGAGATCGATTTTGCAGAAGAAATGCCTGCGCCCGTGGCCGCGCCTGTGCAAAAAGTGGCGGCACCGCAAAAATCAACTTCTCAAGCCATCACCTTGGCGCAGGCGAAGCCCGTGGTTTCCGCGAGCCGCCTCTTAAAAGGGCGGGCCGTTTTCGACGGCGGCAAAGACAGCCCGAAGAGCGCGAAGGATTACCTGCAGCTGGGGATTTTGTTTCACCACTACGCCCAGCGGGCCCGCAATCCCCATGGGCCGCTTCGGGAAAAACTTTTGGCTCGCGCAAAGGCCTACGGCGTGGCCGATGAGCTGGATGTGGCCATTAAAAATTACGACGCCACTTTCGACCGCGGCGAAATCCTCGGCACGGAAGTGCCCTTTCGCGCGGAATTCGACGGCGTGATTCTGGAAGGCTTTTACGATCAGCTGCGCAGGATGCCGGAGGGAATCGCCATCGTGGATTACAAGACGGGGGCGCGAGGGGTCCGCACCGGCGCCATGGACAGCTACCGCCTTCAACTTGGCCTTTACGGCACGGCCTACGAAAAAATCACCGGCACCTTCCCGAAGCTTTATCTTTTTACCACGGCGGACGGCATTTGGACGGAGGTGAAACTCACGAAGCAGGAGAAAAAAGAGATCGCCGCCCTGCTTCATCCCACCATCGGTTGACATAATCCCACTCAATTGGTAGGATATAAACAGTAAGTAATAACGAATATTAGAGAGGAGGCCCTATGGAACGAAAATATCGCGTGGAAGGCATGACCTGCTCCGCTTGTTCCGCTGCCGTGGAACGCGAGGTAGGAAAAGTTGACGGCGTAAAAAATGTGGCCGTGAATCTTCTCACCAATTCCATGAAAGTGGAGGGCGAGGAAGGCATCGAATCGGCGGTGTTGGAAGCCGTGGATCGAGCGGGTTATAAAGGCTTTTTAGAAGGCGAAGAAAAAAAGAGTGAAACCATTGAGGCGGATCCTTTTTCAGAAGAATTGGAATTAAAGCGCCGCCGCCTCATCGTCTCGGCGATCTTTTTAATCCCCCTCTTCTAC
>QWCQ01000370.1_pt1 | contig 33616 bp, 34 predicted proteins | sample 1972701 | NCBI WGS metagenome assembly QWCQ01 (sample SAMN09866704, study PRJNA288562) | Human gut metagenome isolate pre4_stool, whole genome shotgun sequencing... | reverse complement strand
TTTTTCTATTTTACTATAGATGAGTGGCTTAAAGCGGTTTTAAGACACAAAAAGGGAGGGTGAATCGGTTGATTCACCCTCCCTTTGTCATCACTCTGAGGCTGCCGCAATTTTGCGACAACCTTTTATTTTTTTGCTTCCGGCACGTCCATGTTCTTTCGCCACTTTCCCTTGAAGTAATAAATCAGGGTCAAGATGCAGGTGAAGACCCAGCTGATGGGGTAGCTCCAGCAGATAATATCGATGGTTTTGTACATGGGCATGGCGGTAAAGATCCAGCCGAGGCGAATGATAAACATGCCGATTAAGGTAATGATCATAATGGGCACGGCGGTACCGCTTCCCCGAATGGCCCCGGAAAGGACTTCCGTCACGGAGAAGATGACGTAGAAGGGCGCCAGGATCACGATCATTTTCGTTCCGTAGAAGATGACGTCTTTTTCCGACGTGAAGATTTTCATAAGAGGCGTGCGGAAGATGACGAGGATCGAAGAGACCGAGGCCACGAAGAGAAGGGTCATGACCAGGGCCGTGATGATGCCGGACTTCAGGCGCTTCGGCTTTTTCGCGCCGATGTTTTGGCCCACAAAGGTGGTAATGGCCAGTGCGAAGGCCTCGAGGGATGTGAAGACGAAGCCGTCGACGCGGCTCGCCGCCGCTACCCCGGCGATGGCCTGGGCGCCGAAGACATTGATCTGGGCCTGAATAATGACATTGGACAGGGAGATTAAGCCCCCGGAGACGGCGGCGGGCAGGCCGATGGCCACGATGTGGTTTAATGTTTCTTTGTGGAAGCGGATGCGCTTCATGCGCAGGCGGTAGATGTCCGTGGTCTTTAGGAGGCTCAACAGAACGAGGATCCCCGACACGGATTGGGCCAGGACCGTGGCGATCCCCGCCCCCACGGCGCCCATTTTAAATGCGCCGACAAATATCAGGTCGAGGACGATGTTCAGTCCCGCGGCGATGGCGAGGAAATTGAAGGGGCGCACGCTGTCGCCGACGCTTCGAAGCACCGCCGAGCCCATGTTGTAGACCATGACGGGAATGAGTCCCGCGAAAAGAATGCGCATGTAGCGCACGGCCGGGCCCATCACTTCCGGCGGCGTGTCGATCCATGCGAGAAACTGCGGCGTGAAGATCACAGTGAAGATCGTAAGAACCAGGCCCCCGTAAAGGGCGATGGCGAAATTGGTGTGCACCACCTTGGAAAGGGCGGCCCGGTCCTTCGCGCCGTAGTGCTGGGCCACCAAGACGGAGGCCCCGGTGGAAAGGCCCATAAACAGGGCCACGACGAGAACGGTAATGGCGCCGGATGCGCCGATGGCGGCCATGTCGATCTTTCCGGCGAAGCGGCCGACGATTAAAAGGTCCACGGTATTATAAAGCTGCTGCAGTAAAGCGGAAAGAAGGAGAGGGAGCGTGAAAGTGAGAAGGCTTTTCCAGATCACGCCTTCCGTTAAATTTACATTTTCTCGTTTCATTGTCCCTCCCTTTCTCTTCTCTTTTCTTCATTTTACGATGAATTATCTTAACACATGCCGGGGGATTTTCCCACCGAAAGGTTGGAATTTTACAGATTTTTTCCCTTTTCCACGGTTTTTATAATGGATTGGGCGAAGGCGTAGCGCATGGCCATGGATTCCAACACCATGACCCCCTCGATGGTGGCGCCGGCCGGAGAGGTGACCCCGTCTTTTAATTGGCCGGGATGGAGGCCCTTTTCCGTCATGAGATCGCAGGTGCCCGCCACGGCTTTCGCCGCCATGACGTAGGCCAATTCCCGCTTCATGCCGCAGGCGCAGGCGCCGTCGACAAAGCCTTCGATGGCCATGGCCACAAAGGCCGGGGTGGCACCGGTTAAGGCGGTGACGATGTCCAGATCCTTTTCGTCCACCTCGATGATTTCCCCCGCGCCCTTTAAGAGATCCTCAAAAGACGCCTTTTCCTCCTCGCTCATGTCGTAGCCCGGCGTGTAGGCGATGACGCCGCGCCCCACGGCGATGGGAGTGTTGGGCAAGATGCGGATGATTTTTTCCGTGGGCGCCATTTTTTGCAGGCGCTTAAGGCTCACTCCGGCAGCCATGGACACGATGATCTGCCCTTCCACCTTCGGGCTGATCTCTTCCATAACCTCCTCCACTTTGTAGGGCTTGGTGGCGATAAACAAAATGTCGGAACGATCCACGACATCCGCGTTGTCCCTCGTTTGGAAGGTGGCGATGTCCTTTTCGTGGGGGCAGCCGACGAAAAGTTCGTGGCCTTCTTCTAAAAATAAATCGTAGAGGGCCCGGCCCATGTTGCCGAGACCGATAATGCCAATATTCATTTGCGTCCCTTCCTTTCTTGAAGCGCTATTCTCCTTACAGTATACTATTGAACAGGAGGTCATGCATGGATAAGACGATTTCTCTGAAAAAATTATTTTTTACTTTTTTAAAGATCAACACCTTTACATTCGGCGGCGGCTACACCATCGTGCCCATTATTCGGGACGAATTTGTTGAGCACCAGCCCCTGATTAGTGAAGACGATATGTTGGACATCGTGGCCCTGGCCCAATCGGGGCCCGGCGCCATGGCCATCTCCGCCTCCCTCTTGACGGGATACAAATTGCGGGGCCCGGCGGGGGCGATGGTGTGTTTGATCGCAAGCGTGCTGCCCTGTCTGGTGATTATTCTCTCCATTAACATGGCCTACCGCCAGTTCCGCTCAAACTTTTACGTCAACGCGGCTCTGGTGGGGATCAGCGGCATTATTTCCGCCGTGCTCTTTCTCACCACCTACCGCATGGGCAAGCGGGCCATAAAAGACGACCACGGCTTTTCCGTCGTGATGATTCTCGTGGCCACGGCCCTGGGGATGCTCACGGACATTAATACGGCACTGATTATTTTGCTTTTGGGTTTCAGCGGCATTTGCATTACGAAATTTGAAGATCACACGAAAGAAGGACACTGATGAAAGAGTTTTTGCACAAGAAGAACGTGCACCCGAATTTAAAGACCTACGGCATCGACGCCTTGGGGGCCATGGCCTACGGCCTCTTCGCCACCTTGCTGATCGGCACCATTTTAAACACCATCGGCTCCCAGCTGAATATTCCCTTTTTAACGGACACCCTCTGGCCCATGGCTCAGGCGGCCACAGGCCCCGCCATCGCCATGTCCATCGCCTTTGCCCTTGACGCGCCGCCCTTGGTGCTCTTCGCATCTTCCGTGGTGGGGGCTGCGAGCTACGACATCGGCGGCCCGGTGGCGGTCTACATCGCGGCCATTGTGGCGGCGGAAGCGGGCAAGCTCATCAGCAAGGAAACCCGGGTGGATATTCTCGTCACCCCGGCGGTGACCGTCCTCACCGGGACCCTGATCGCCGTCTTGGTGGGCCCCTCCATTCAATGGCTTATGGAAAGCGTGGGCAAACTCATTATGGCCGCCACGGAACAACAGCCCTTCGTCATGGGCATTTTAGTGGCCACCATCGTGGGCATCGCCCTCACTCTGCCCATTTCAAGCGCCGCCATTTGCATGATGCTTTCACTGGCGGGCCTCGCCGGCGGAGCGGCCACCATCGGCTGCTCGGCGCAAATGATCGGCTTTGCCGTGATCTCCTTTAAGGACAACGGCTTCGACGGCTTCTTCGCCCAAGGCCTCGGGACAAGCATGCTTCAAATGCCCAATATCGTGAAAAATCCCAGGATATGGATTCCGCCCACCGTGGCCGGCGCCGTGATCGCGCCCCTTTCCACCGTGGTCTTTAAGCTGAAGAACACGCCTCTGGGAAGCGGCATGGGCACCAGCGGCCTCGTGGGACAGATCGGCACCATTCAAGCCATGGAAGGCGCCATGCCCTTTTCGAAGCTCATCCTCGTGATCCTCGCCCTCCACGTGATTCTGCCCGGCCTCATCAGCTATATCGTCTACCGCGCCATGAAAAAGCGGGGCTGGATCGCCGACGGAGACATGCGCCTGGACATTTAGGAGGCCGCCGTGTTACTTGCGAAATTATTTTTTGAATTCTTTAAGATCGGCCTCTTCTCCTTTGGCGGCGGCTACGCCACCATTCCCCTGATCCAGCAGTTTATCGTGGAGCAGGAAGGCTGGCTCACCATGACCCAGTTTACGGATCTGGTGACCATCAGCCAAATGACCCCGGGTCCCATCGCCATTAACAGCGCCACCTTCGTCGGCGCCCAAGTGGCCGGGCCCGTGGGATCGGTGGTGGCGACGGCGGGGGTGACGGCGCCGCAAACCATCATCATCCTTACCCTGGCCTACTTCCTCTTTACGAAACAGCGCACCTTCCGCCTCATGGACATGCTCCTTCGGGGGATCAAGGCAGGGATCATCGGCCTGATCTTTATCGCCTCCTACGACATGTTTAAAAACGCCCTGTGGCCGGAAGGGGGTAATTTGGAAATCGTCGCCCTCATTACTTTTATCGTCGGCGGCGTGCTCTACGCGAAAAAAATGGACCTCATCAAGCTCATTATGCTGGGCGCTGTTCTCGGCATCGCCTTAAAACTGGCCTTGCCCTTCTTAGCGTAAGTTGTTTCTTCCCCGCGGTTGCGGGGAATTTTTCTAAACCGAGGTGAATCATGAAATACATTCTGGCCATCGACGCGGGCACCACGTCCAATCGAGCCATTCTCTTTGACGAAGACGCCCGGGTGATCTCCGTGGCGCAAAAATCCTTCCGCCAGTTCTTTCCCCACCCGGGCTGGGTGGAACAGGATCCCGCGGAAATTTTAGCCACCACCGTCGGCGTCTGCGCCGAAGCCATCGCCCAAGCTCAGGTGGATCGAAAAGACATCGTGGCCATGGGCATTACCAATCAGCGGGAGACCACCATTCTTTGGGACAAGAACACGGGCCGCGCCATCGCCCCGGCCATTGTGTGGCAATGCCGCCGCACCGCCGATCGGGCGGAGGCCGTGAAAGACGCGGGCTACGGCGACATGATCCGGGAAAAGACGGGCCTGGAGGTGGACGCCTACTTCTCCGCCACAAAAATCGCCTACATCCTCGACCACGTAAAAGGCGCCCGGGAAAAGGCGGAAAAAGGCGAAGTCCTCTTCGGCACCGTGGACAGCTTTCTCCTCTACCACCTCACCGGCGGCGTGCACCGCACGGATATTTCCAACGCCTCCCGCACCATGCTCTTTAATATTCACAGCCTGGATTGGGACGAGGAACTCTTAGATCTTTTCAACATTCCCCGGGCCTGCTTGCCGGAAGTGCTTCCCACGGCGGCCCATTTCGGCGATACCCTGGCGGAACACTTCGGCATTTCCATTCCCATTACGGGCATGATCGGCGATCAACAGTCCGCCCTTTTCGGCGAGCAGTGCTTCGAGGTGGGCGAGGTGAAGAGCACCTTCGGCACCGGCGCCTTTGTTTTGATGAACACGGGGCATGCGCCCATTATCAGCGAACACGGCCTCCTCTCCTCCTGCGCCTGGGACATCGGCGAGGGGCCTGTCTATGCCATGGAGGGCAGCATTTTCGCCTGCGGCAGCGTGATTCAGTGGCTGAAAGACGATCTGGGCCTTATCGCCTCCCCGGATGAGACGGCGGCCTTGGCCGAAAGCGTGACGGAGAAAAATCCCATGGTCTTCGTCCCGGCCTTTACGGGCCTGGGCACCCCCTATTGGGATCCCGAGGCCCGAGGCACCATTTTCGGCATCAGCCGCTCTACGACCAAGGCCCACCTGGTGAAGGCGGCCCTCGACGCCATCGCCTACATGAGTGCCGATGTCATCGACGCCATGGAAAAAGATTTAAAGGCGAGCCACGACCGCATTCTCGTGGACGGCGGCGTAAGCCACAACGATTATTTGATGCGTACCTTGGCCGATGCCATCCACCGCTCCGTCCACCGGCCGGCGCTGGTGGAGACCACGGCGCTGGGCGCCGCCTTTATGGCGGGCATGGGCTGCGGCCTCTACAAGGACATTGCGGACATAAAAAAACGGGCCTCAAAGGCCCAAGTCTTCGCCCCCACCGGCGCCGACCTCACCGCGGAACGCGCCCGCTGGAAAAAAGCTGTCGCCGCCACCATGGCCAATCACATGGATTGACCGAAGGCGACCAGGCGCTGAATTTCTTTTTCGTGATCTTCGGGATCCCCCGGCGTCTCCAAAATCATGGGAAGGTCCTTAATTGGATCGGCATAGAGAAACCGCCCGAGCACATCCAAACCGATTTCGCCCGCACCCACCGGTGCGTGGCGATCTTTTTTTGCGCCGAATGGGGTGAGGGAGTCGTTCACGTGAACGGCCTTAATTTTTTCAACGCCGATTAATTCGTCGAAAGTCGTAAAAAAATTCTCGGGATCCGACAGATCGTAGCCGGCGCTGAACAAGTGGCAGGTGTCCAACACCACGCCCACATCCTCCGAAGCCACCGCGTCGATGATTTGTGCGATCTCCTCGAGGCGATACCCGATTTCCGTGCCCTTGCCGCTCATGGTCTCGAGGCAAATGGCGCGATGGGGAAACAATGCCTTCGCCTGATCCATGGCGCGAATAATCCGCTCCACGCCCACCGACCCACCGTCTTTCGTGTGGCTGCCCGGATGAAAGACGTAGACCGTATCCTCCGGGTAGTGGGCGAGAAGAGCCATGTCCGAGGTGAAGATCTCGAAGCTCTTCTTCCGCACATCCTCCCGGCTCGAGGCCAGATTCATGGTGTAGGCTGCGTGGGCGACGACGGGACCGAAATCCTTTTTCTCCCGAATAAAATTTTCCATATCCGCCATATCCAACTCCCGGGCCTTGGAGCCCCGGGGATTGCGCGTAAAAAACTGAAATGTACTCGCGCCATAGGTCTTCACTTCCTCCATGGTCTTTACAAAACCCGACGTCGTGGAGGTGTGGTAGCCGATCGTAAGCATAGTATTTTCCTTTCTTTCTTAACTCCTCAAAAGACGCAAGAAAAAAGTGCCCGCAGGCACTCTCTTCGAAAATCTCTCGATTAAGCCAGGGGAATGTAATTGACCACGGGCACCTCGTAGGGGTGGATGCGGTCGATGATCCGCTGCACTTCTTCCCGGTCCTCTTCGGCGATGCGAAATTCCATTTTCATTTCCTCCCGCGTCTGCACCTGACCGATGACACCGTCGTAGGGATCGGCGCCTTCCAGGGGCCGCCAGTGGCCTTCCACCTTCGTCAGACTGAAGGTGTAGTCGTAATTGCCTTCGCGGAAAATGTCCGCTTCGTTTAAATCATTGGCGAGCTCCACGACGAAATCTTCCGGTACAAAAATTTCAACTTTTAAGTAACTCATAGAACCTCCCCTTGGATTTCTTCATCCTCGATTTCTTCATAAATCGGGTCGATCTCATCGAATGCGCCGCGCGCCACCAGCTCCCGGATAATGTCCACCACGGCGACGTAGCTAATGAGGCCGAAGATGACCGTGCTCACGACACTCAACACCTTCATCAACGCGCCCTGGGTCATGCCCGATGCCGCAGCGGCCACGCCGATGCCCCCGGAAAACACGAGAACGATGATGACGACGATGGCCATGCGGCCGAAAATCATGCCTTTGTGGCCCTTGGTGATTTGCCAGGATTCCTTAATGGGCGTAAAGGCGCCTTCTCGCCCGCGAATGCCGTCGATTCCGATGACGGCGCCTAAGGGCACCATGGCCAGAGAAAAGATGATCCCCGGCACAACGAGCAAGAGGAAAAAAACGACGGTGAGAATTTTTTGGATGATATAGGTGCCGATGGTGGAGCCGGCCTTGGCGTTAAAAAAGTAAAAGGCGTCGACAAATTCCGGATCCGTGCCGTAGCGGGCCATGCGATAGATCATAAGAATCAGCCCATAGCCCACGAGGCCCACGGCGATAAAGTAGATGATGTGAACGAGAAGGGATACGCCGGCCATGGTGCCGAAGTGAAATTCCGGCATAGGCATGGCGGGATTGGCCCCAGGCGTCATAAAGGCGTCGGTGCCCAGGCCCATCATGTCGAAAATTTGGGAAAATCCCGCGACGATGAAAAGATAAATAAGTAAACTGGGAAACATGGCCTTGTAAATATCCATGGTTGTTTTCTTCATAAGCAGCTCCTTTCGGATCTCGGTTGCGGTTTACGTTTCTTTATACCCAAAGAGGCAATAAATTTCACGCTTTTTACATAGGAACCCGCCGTTTGCCGTTGATTTTTCGAATGGCGGGCAGAGCCTGGGACACGAATTGCCCCGTGAGGATCAAAGCACAGCCCAGGATCTTCTTCGGATAAAAGACCTCGCCGGCGAAAAAATAGGCGGCGAAGGTACCGAAAAGAGATTCCGTGCTCATAATCAGGGCGCTCTCGTCGGGACTCGCGTCCCGTTGGGCGCCGTTTTGCAGATAAAACGCCACCACCGTGTTCAAAAGCACGATGTAGCCCATGGCCAAAAGGGTCTTGTGGGTCACGGGAGCGATGACCGTGCCTTCGCCGAAAATGAAAAAGAGCACGATGGACGCCACCCCCGCCACGAAAAGCTGCACCATGGTAAAGGCGATGGCGCTTTCAACTTTGGGCATGTAGTGGTCGATGCGTAAAATCTCTACAGTAAAAAGAATGGCCATAATAAAACTCAACACGTCGCCGCGGTTTAAAACCAGGGAGGGGCCCAGGGTCAAAAAGCCCACGCCGAATACGGTGAGAACCGCCGCCACAATAATGTTTTTTCCCGGACGAATCCCGGCGATGAGAAAGCGCAAAAGGGGCACGAGCACCACGTAAATGACGAGAATAAAGGTCTGATTGGCCGGCGTCGTGTACCGCAAACCTTCCATTTGAAAAGCCGTACTCGTCGCTAACAAAAAGCCCACTTCCGCCCCACCGATGACCGTAGTCTTGTCGATCTTTTTTCGATCCTTGGGAAAGAGCAAACACAGGACAAGAGAGCCGACCAGAAAGCGCAGCACCATAATAAAATAGGCGTCGAAACTATCCATGGCGATCTTCGCCGCCACAAAGCAGCCGCCCCAGATCATGGCCAGGGCGAGGAGCATGAGATTGGCCCTCCCCTTTCGCGACAGGGCTCTAGTCATCCAACCAACTCTTCAATCGGTCCATCTCCTCCGCATCCGCCAAGCCGTAAATCACCGGCGTCACCGTGACAAAGTCCCGCTCCAGGTAGTAGCGGTCCGTGCCCGGGGCGTGTTCCATGGTGCTTCGGCCCTTGAGGGACAGGCGGCGTTCCCCGTCGACTTCCTCTTCGAAGTAATAGTCGTAGGCATTGTCGCCGATTTCCGCCACGCGAAGGCCCTTTAAATCTCCTTCGTCTAAATAAGGCACATTGATGTTCAACACCATGGGTTTCGCCGAAGAAAGAAAGGGCTTCTTTACCTTGTCGAAAATCTTTTTCGCCACGGACGACGCCGTATCGTAGCGGCACTGCCCCTTGACCCAGCGGGCGCTGACGGCCACGGAGGGAATCCCCAAAAGCACCCCTTCCATGGCGGCGCTCACCGTGCCGGAATAAATAATGTCCATGCCCGCGTTGTAGCCCGCGTTGCAGCCCGAGAAAATCACATCGGGCTTCCAGGGCACGATCTTGTCGAGCCCGGCCCGCACACAGTCCGCCGGCGTGCCGCTCACGCTGTAAGCTTCCACATCGACCCCTTCGATTTCCACAGGCTTCACGATCAACGAATGCTTAATCGTAATGGCGTGACTTTGGCCGGAATGCTCTTCCTCAGGCGCGATCACCACCACCTCGTGTTCCTCGGCCAACACCTTGGCCAGGGCCTGAATACCCGGAGCAAAATACCCGTCGTCGTTGGTCAAAAGAATCTTCATAAATCCTCCTTAGAGCTCGATGAAGCGGGAAGGCGCCTTGGCCTTGGCCACTTCCAAAATAAAATCCCTGCCTTCGTAAATGGCGTGCTCCGCCAAAATTTCCCGGGTCGCCCGCGCCGCCAAGAGGGGCCGGTTGTTTTCCTCAGACAAATGGGCCAGCACCACGTACTCGCCCCGCTTCTCCAAGAGCCCCGTCAAAAGCTCCCCGCAGTGTTCATTGGATAAATGGCCCCGCGTCGATGCGATTCGATCCTTCAATATGCGGGGATAGGGCCCCGTTTGAAGCATCTCCGCGTCGTGATTGCTCTCGATGTAGTAGAGATCGCTGCCGCTCATCTTCTCAAGCATGGATGTATTCACCCAGCCCGTGTCCGTGAGCACGGAAAGCTTCTTGCCCCCCGAGTAAATCACATAGCCCGTGCCCTCGGCGGCGTCGTGAAACAGCCCCATGGGCACAATGTCCAGATCCCCGTAGGAAAAAGGCTGCTGCGTTTGAAAGACGTGGCGCTTGTGATCGTCCACCCGCTTAATCGTCTTGGCCATGGCCATCCACGTGCTTTCATTGGCGAAGACATCCAGCCCATAGCGGCGGGCCAAAATCCCCACGCCCTTCACGTGATCGCTGTGCTCGTGGGTGACGAAAATGCCGTCCAGTTCCGACGGATCCACCCCCACGGCCCGCAAATTTTCCTCGATGGCCTTGCCGCTTAAGCCGGCGTCGATTAAAATCTTTTTTTCGTTCGTTTCTATATATTGGCAGTTGCCGCTGCTGCCACTGGCGATTGCACAAAATTTCATAGTTTCCTCCACAGCCTATTATAGCAAACTCTTCGCCCGGGAAAAGGGAGGAAACACATTCTTCTCGCGCACTCCACGGGAAATTTACAAAGCCCCGCAAAAAAATCCCCGAAACCGGAGGAGCTCCGACTTCGGGGAAAATTTAAATTATCTCGCGGCCCGCTTTTGTAAAATGGCGATCCATTTTTCGTTAGCGCGGTTAAGTTCATCTTGACCGCCACGGCGAATCAATTCGTGGCTGTTGGTGGCTTCCATAATGGGGAAATAAGCCCAATGGGCTTCGATCAAATCCTTAAATTGAATCATTTCCGAAAGATGGCTGCGGACGAAATCCTTGTCGGCAAAGCGGTCCAACATCTTGTTCGTAATGTTTACCACTTCCGCCCAGGTGATTTTGCGCTCCGGCTTAAAGCGGCCGTCGGGATAGCCCGTGACCCAGCCCTTGGCCGCCGCGGAGTCGATGGCGCCTTGGGCCCAGTGGCCTGCGGGCACGTCGAAGATGGAATTCGCCCGTTCCCACCACTTGAATCAAGCCGCCGGATTCTTGAACGTAAGATCCCTTGCCTGTATTAAAAGCGGAGTTATCAATGGTTAAATTCGATCCTTCCGAGGTAATGGCCCCGCCGGCCACGCCGACTGTGCCCTTCCCACTCCTCAACGTGAAACTAGAGTTGTTAACAGAGGCCTCGGAGCAGTCTTCAAACTTTATGCCGCCACCTGTATTGAAGGGTCCCAAAATAGTAAAGCGCGCGTTGTCGATCTTTGCTTTCGTTCGCGTCGCTTCGATGGCGCCCCCTTAGCGACCGCCATCTGTGACCGAGCTATCCAAGTGATTGTCTATGAAAGATGTACCGTCGATCGTCAGCGTCGAATCCTCGATCTTAATGGCGCCGCCTTCGGCAAACCTGTCTTTGGAGAAACCATCAGCCAATATTAATTTAGGACGATTCTTTGGGTCCCCGGAAATCGTCACATCCTTCTTTATCTCCAAGGTTTCCGTCACGATAATGTTGCCTGTAATCGTAATACTGCTATCACCTCTATTCACTGCGGCCTTTAATCCTGCAAAGTCACTGACCTCCGTCGCAGCGAAAACAGGGGTCTTGCCCAATACGAGGACCAGGGCCAAGACCACAAAGAAGATCCAACTTCTCTTTGCGTGCACCTTTTTCATACGCTCTCCTTCAATCCTAAATCAGTTTTCCATAAAATAAAAACAGGCAAAAGAAGCTATCTTATCAAAAGATAACATCTCTTGCCTGGACTATGCGGACCCCAAAAGGAGACAGACGGCGCTGACTGCCTGTTTCTTCGGAGAATTTTCCTAAACCCTTCATCTCCCACCGTCCTTTTCTATACCCTTCCTATCATATCAGGTGATGTGATAGTTTTCCATCGTTTTTATGGCATTTATCCATTTACAATTCTCTTGTTTTTCCTTGTTGAGGCCGCAAAAAAGGCACGGACCGCGGGGTCTGTGCCTTTCGTCTTATTTGCTTTGGGTAAAGATCTTCGCCATGTCTTTAAAGATGCGGATCGTGTCCTCGTATTCGTCGATTTCGATGTATTCATCGATTTTGTGGGCCATTTTCGTGAGGCCCGGACCGTAGACCACGAGATCCACGTCCTGAGGCAGATGGATGTAGCGGGAGAGTTCGCAGGTGCCGATGAGGGGGCGGACCTGGATGTTTTTGTCTTTGCCCGCTTCTTTCAAGGCGCGAATCAGGGCCGATTCTTTTTTCGCCTCGGCGGCATCCAGCACTTGGTTCAGTTCCAGGGTGAGGGTTGCGTTGTCGGGATTTTCGTTGTTTTTATCCACGGCGGCTTGAAGGAGCTTGACGGCGCGGGCGGAGTCGTATTCCGGCACGGTGCGGGCGTTGCCTTTCATGACCACGTGATCGGGCACGGAGTTGAATTGCCGGCCCCCTTCGATGACGGAAAAGACATTGAGTGTGGCGCCCAACTCATCGTTGTGGTAATCGGGATTGTTTGTAATTTCGTCGAATTGTTTCTGGGTGTTTTGAATGAATTCCGCCGCCGTCATAATGGCGTTAATGCCAAGCTCGGGCATGGAGGAGTGGGCGGCTTTGCCTTCGCCGTGAATGGTGTACATGATGGAGCCTTTGGAGGCGAAGATGGCTTGGTTTTCCCCGTCGCGCTTGGTGGGCTCGGGGATGACGATGCCGTCGACCGTATCCAGGTAGCCGCCTTCCACCAAGTCCAGGGCGCCTTGCATGCCCACTTCTTCGCCGACGGTGCCGATAAACCATATTTCTCCGGCGAAGTCCGCGCCTTCATCGGCCAAGTCCAGCATCATGGCCAAAGCCGCCGCCACGCCGGCTTTCATGTCGCAGGTGCCGCGGCCGTACATTTTGTCGCCTTCGATGGCGCCTTCAAAGGGCGGGTGTGTCCAGCCATCCCCCGTTTCTACCACGTCCAGGTGGCCGGAGACGGCAAAGATTTTGCCGGGGCGGGTGCCTTTTAGTTTCACGAGGATGTTGTCCCGCCCGGGATAGGAGTTTACGATTTCTGTTTCGATATTTTCATAATCCTTAAAGAGCCCGGCGATGTAATTTGCTACTTCTTCTTCCCCGTCGTTGACCGAGGGGATTTGAATCAGTTCTTGTAAGATTTTTAGGTGTCGTTTCATGGCTGTCTCCTTTATTTTTCTGTTTTTCCGGCGAAGGGTTCGGCCTTTTTATGGGCGAGGAGCCACAGGAAGCCGGTGAGCAGGGCAAAGCCGATGTTGATGATCCAGGCGATGTGGTAGCTGCCGGAGGCGTCGAAGATGTAGGATACGAGCAAGGGACCGAAGGCCGCCCCCACTTGGGTGGAGGATTGCACGAAGCCGTAGGCCTCGCCGTACATGGCGCGCCCGTAAATGGATGCGGTGACCAAGGGCGGAAGGACCGATCCCAGGGCCAGGCCGAATCCGAAGACCACGGCCACGAGCCAGGGCCCCCACGCAAAGGGCGCAAAGAGCATGGCCACAAAGCTCAAGGCCAAGGTGGATGCGCCGAAGAAGAGGGCGTGGTAGATGCCGTATTTATCGGCGATGCGGCCTAAGAGCAGCTTGCCGAAAACGCCGAGGATGAGATAAATGGATACGACGGTGCCCGCCGTTTGAAAGCCCGCTGCATCTTGCAGTGCCGGCGGAAATTGCAGGGAGGCGCCGTTGGCCAGGCCGTTCATCATCGAGCCCAAAAGCAGGAAGATGAAGAAGCTGCAGGACATGGACGCGGCGATGGAAAGACCGACGTTTAAGGATTTGTTCGTGTCCTTTGCCGGATCCGCGGGCAGGTCGTCGGATTCTTTGTATCCGTAGGGCTTCATGCCCTTATCTTCCGGCTTTAGATAGATTAAGAAGACGCCGAAGATCACAGCCAGGGCCAGAATGATCATGGCGTAAACCCGGTACGACATGCGCCAGCCCACATTGGCGATGAGGCCATTGACCAAGGGGCTCAACAGGGCGCCGCCGGCGGAGATGCCGGAGACGGCGATGGAAGTGGCCAGGCCCTTTTTGTCCGAGAACCAGTTGTTAATAAGCATCATCATGGGAATTTGCGCCGTGGTAATGTAGGCGGCACCGACGACGAGGCCCAGGGCGTAAAATTGGTATTTGTTTTGCGCCAAGGAATACCCGAACACCGCCGCGGCAAAGGCGATGGCCGCCGCCGTCCAAATGCGCTTGAAATTATATTTCGTGAGAAACACGGAGACCACGGGCCCGAGGAAAATCCCCACGGCCTGGGTAATGGTGCCCGTAAAGGAAAAGGCCGTTCTGGAAAAGCCCAAGTCTTCGGTGACGGCGATCTGCCAGGTGTTGGACAGGGAATTCACCACCGGCACATAGACCCCGAGGACCATCATGGCCACGATTAAAATAACCCAGGCGTAATGGAAACCGCCTTCCTTATTCGATTCACGTTTCATAACTACCCCCTCATTTTGATCGTTCTTAATATGGTCTCATGTATACCCTATATTTTTTTAAAAAACCTTTTTACTCGGAGAAAGGATTTTATTTCACCTGATTTTCGTTTTAACGTGGATCCGTGGGGCGCGGCATACATTATTTTTAATACATCGCGTTCGTTTTCCCGCCTTTTTCCGCTCAATTTTGTCGCATTCGCCTCAATAAATTCAGTGCTTTGTATAATTGTGCGGTAAATACGTTATATTTCTGCAATTTTTAATTTTTTCCTTGTAATAAATCCTTTTGTTTTATATATTAGAGGCGCTATGTTATTTAAAAAACTAAGTAAGGAGTGAAAACGTGTTATTCCAATTGTTCGTCATGTTCGGGACGGCGCTTTTGGGCCAAGTGATTTCCGGCCTGCTGCCCTTTCCCTTCCCGAGTACGATTATCGCCGCCTTGATTTTATTCCTCTTGCTGGAATTCAAAATCGTCAAATTGGATCAATTAAAAGACGTGATCCACTTGTCCAACAAGTACTTAGCCATCGTGTTTATCCCCGTGGGCGTGGCCGTGATGGAATATTTCTCGGAATTTTCCATGGACGTATGGCTTAAAATCGTCGTGATTATCGTGATCTCTACCGGCGCCACCATGATGGTCACCGGAAAGGTGAGCGACGTGATTATCGCCCTGCAGGAAAAAGTGACAGGAGGAAAAAAAGATGCTTGATCTCATCACCCAAACCCCTTATTTCGGGCTGGTTCTTTCGATTCTGTTCTTTATTTTGTTTTCGAATCTCAGTACCCGCTTACATGCACCTATATTAAATCCCCTTTTGTTTTCCATTATCGCCATTATCCTGGTCCTTACCGTCTTCGACATACCCCTGGAAAATTACCAGGCCGGCGGCTCCATGATTCAAATGGTGATTTCCCCGGTGGAAACCATCGTCATCGGCGTGAGCCTTTACAAACAAAAAGACACCTTGGTTAAATACTTGGTGCCGGTCCTTGTATCGGTGACCGTGGGCTGCGTCTTTGTCGTGCTCTTTGTGGTGTTCTTGGGAAATGTGCTGGCCGTGCCCCAAGAGGTGGTTATGGCATCGATTCCGAAATCCGTCACCACCGCCATCGCCATGGAAATTTCCGGCAAAATGGGCTGGATTGTCTCCATTACCGTTCTGTTTGTCATCTTAACCGGCATCGTCGGCGCCGTGATCGCGCCCTACTGCATCAAGCTTGCCGGGATTAAAAGCCCTGTCTCCAAAGGGCTGGGTATCGGCACCGCCGCCCACGCCGTGGGCACCAGCTACGCCATCACCCTGGGGGAAGTGGAAGGCGCCATGAGCGGTTTAACCATCGGCCTTCACGCCATTATCGCCTCCGTGGTGATGCCCTTGTTGATTAATCTATTGGGCTTGTAAAAAAAGCGCCCGAAGGCGCGCTGAAAATCATGAATCGAGTGAGCGTGGGCGCACTCGATTTTTTATTGCGTTTTAAACTAGTTTTTTGCTTGTTTTTTTACGGCGATGCCACAGACAATGACCGCCAAAATAAAGAGAAGGGCCATGTACCGTAGATTGTCATAGCAGAATCCGTGATTCAGCATCAACTGAAAACCCCAAGGTGCAGGAAAGACTCGCCCTATTTTTTCCAAACCATCGGGAAGGAGCGAACCGGGAAACAGAATGCCCGACAGCATGATCGATGGCAAAAAAACCAGTTGCGCGACCATAGTCAATTTCGCTTGACTTTTTATGGTTAATCCTAAAACACTTCCTATGCTTAAAGACACGAGAATATAGATGGCCAAGGCAAGAAAGAAGGCCGGAAGATCCGAAGGCAAGGTCGCATCAAATAAAATCGGCGCAAGCATAACGATGGCGATCCCGGTAAGCAAGAGATGAAGAAAGGCTGAAACCAACGTGGTAATAAGGCCCAAGTATACGGGCACACCGTTTGCCTTGTACATTTTTTTAATATCGCTTCCGTAGGTCTCAATGAGCGACGGCGGCATGCCGATAAACGCCCCCATGGAAACACTCATGACGATCATGGATTGAATGAGGGTGTTTTCCATTTCCGGCATAACGGATGTAAAGATGCCGCCCATAAGGAGGAAAAATATCAACGGAACAATGTAACAGGCTACCAAGAGGGATTTGCTCCGCATATCCAACTTCCACTGCAAGGCGATGCCGTATAAAAAACCTCTCATTCTTCTTTCCCCCTTGCCATTTCGATGAAATGTTGTTCCAATGTTCCGCGATCGACTTTTATGTCCAAAAGATGGGTACCCTTTTTCTTTAAATCCTGAAGTAGGGAAATCAATGTATCTTCAACGGTGTCCGTCTCGTAGGTACTGTCGCCGTCTCGGGTTTTTATGTGGATGAGGTATTTTTTTCCAATGGTTTCTGTAAGTTCCGATACCGTGCCGCAGAAAGCGATCCGGCCGCGATTTAATATGGCCAAACGGTCGCATAACCTTTCAACCTCCGCCATATCGTGACTGGCCAAAACAATGGTCTTGCCACGTGCTTTCAGTCTACGAATCCGGTCGTGCAGTGAAACCCTGCCTTCCACATCCAGGCCCGCCGTGGGCTCGTCGAGAAAGAGTATGTCCGGGTCGCCGATCATGGCAAGGGCCAGGTGCAGCCGTCTTTTTTGTCCCGTGGACAATTGGCCGTATTGTTTTTTCTCCATATTCTGTATGCCCAACGCATCGAGGGTGGCCGGATCCAGTTTCGATCGGCTCCATGTTGAGAACAATCCGACGGCCTCCATGGGTTTTATATGGGCGGGCAGAGATGAAGACTGCAATTGTATGCCCATTTTGCCCTTCACGTCGATGGATCCGCCGTCGTAGCTTCTCAAGCCCTCGATGCACTCCAAGGCCGTGGTCTTTCCCGCGCCGTTTACGCCGAGGAGGGCGAAGGTTTCGCCCTCTTCGATATAAAAACTTAACCCGTTGAGCACTTGGTTCTTTCCGTAACTTTTCTTTAATCCACGAACGTCGATCGCACGATTCATTCTTTCACCCCATGCAACGGATCTTTCCCCGGCGTCGAAAAATAAATTTTCAGAGCTGGCTCCAGGTAGTCGTTTATCTTTTTTTGCCTTTCTTCCCAGGCATTGGTCGCCGTGTCGATGGTGCCGATCTCCATGAGTTTCGGGAGCATCGTCATATCGCCATTCGTAAATTCCATGATTAATTCCCAATACGCTTCCACAACCTCTTGACACCGCTCGCTTTCCGGAGGCACCTGCGCCTCTTGGAGGGCGAGGATCTCATCGCTTAAGCGATTCAAGCGATCCATAAACTTTAATCCGCTTTCTTTGTTAAAGCGATTGCGAATCTTATCGAGGGTCTCATCATCGAAGCGTTTGATAAGGGAGTATGAGTCGTTTTTCATTTGCAAATTCACAATAATGTCTGCATACTTTTTAAAATTGACCGTCTGCATTTGCAATACTTCTTCCCGCAACTGCTCGATTGATGTCAGAGAAGCCTTTAGCAACTCAATTTTCTCCCGTATACTATCCGCCTGATCCGCGAGAGCTGCAGCCACATCCTCCGGGGTCTCCAGAGAAATCAAGCGATGCTTAATGGCGTCTAATGAAAAACCCAAGGACTTTAAGGCCTTTATTTGATGGAGGCGAACAAGATCTTTGCCCGTATAAAGCCGCCTTCCGCCCTCACTTTCCGCAGAAGGAGATAATAGGCCCTCCTTGTCATAATACTGTAACGTCCGAACCGTTACGCCCATTTTCTTTGCCACCTCTCCCACCGTCATGAACTCCGGCGGTATGCTTCGATGTTTTGTCACGTCGATCAACCTCCTGTGCTTTACTATACATCATAACGTAGCGTCACAAACAAGACCCTGTAAGTGAAACACTGTATTTTCTTATCCACGCTCGAACCACTCCATGGCCACGCTTCACAATTCAATTTACACAAATTTAACGAGCCACCGCCTCCGAAGGATGTATACTGGATTTATGTAATCCTTCGTAATTTGTGCAGGAGACGATCCATGAAACTTTTGATTCACGACATGATCGGCGCGGAGTGGAGCTTCGCCGCAGATAAGGTGATCGTAGCTGACGGCAGGTACGCGCCCTGCAAGGGCTGTTTTCACTGCTGGACGAAGCACCCGGCCCGCTGCGACTATAAGGATTCCCTCGAGGAAATTGCTCGAGTGCTCGGCGAGGCGGACACGCTGATAATCGTTACGAGAAATTGCTACGGCTCATATAGCCCCCAAGTGAAGATCCTTTTAGACCGGGCCATCGGCACCTCCACGCCCCTTTCCACCTATCGGGGCGGGAAGATGCACCACGGCCTGCGCTACGGCAAAAAAGACGTCTTTCTCGTTTCCGTCTACGGGCCCGTGACGGAAAAGGAAAAGGCGACCTGGCGGCTTCTCGTCGCAAACAATGCCGTAAACGAGGGCTACCTTCGCCACCGGGTGGACTTTTTCCCCTCCTCGGACGATGTGAAGGAGGCGCTGACATGAAGACGGTCCTGCTCTGCGGCAGCCCGAAGAAGCGGCTGAGCGCGTCGGCCTTTCTCATGATACTTGCGGCTTTTTTTATTGGCGGTGAAAAAACTTTTGTGGCGATCCCCACGGTCCCTTCCCGCTACGACCCTATTTTGGATGAGTTGAAAGGTGCGGACAATCTGCTCTTCGCCATGCCCCTTTATGTGGACGGCGTGCCCGGCCACGTCTTGGCCTTTTTGGAGGCGTTGGAGGCGTTCGCCAAGGAAGAAGATCTGCATCCACGCGTCTGGGTCGTCGTAAACAACGGCTTTATCGAAGGGCGGCAAAACGCGCCCCTCATGGCCATCATGGAAAATTTCTCCGCGGCCTGCGGCTTTTCCTTTATGGGCGGGCTGGGCATCGGCGGCGGCGTCATGCTCAACGTCATTCGAATCCTCTTGGCGGCGCAATTTTTCCTGATGCTCATCCTCATTTTTGCGGGCTACCTCGCCGAGGGGCGTTGGATCGTAAAAGAGCCCGCAGAAAACTTTCTTTTAAACCTGCTCATCAACGGCGCCCTGGCATCCGCCGCCCTTCTCGAGCTCATCTCCCTGGCGCGGCACATCCGCAGGCAAAAAGACTTCGGCACAAAATACACCCGCATCCTCCTGCCCGCCTTTGTTTTTATCCCGGTGGCCGACATCTTCTTTTTCATCGCCTCATTTCTTCAAGGCGGACTCTTCCGCGGCCGGACGGAAAAGAAAAAGCCCACCGACGCCTATTTAAAGCGGAGGATGGACTGAATTGCAAATACGCAGTTTAGAATGACGATGCTTTATGCAAATACGCAGTTTAAAATCGGCCGATTTAATACAAATACGCATTAAAAAAGGATAGGCGCGGGCCTATCCTTTGGGTTGTTTCGCTCGGTCCCATTCTTCTTATTCAAATGTTCGTTGTATCTAAATAGTTCAAAGCCTTACATTCTGCTTTTTGGAAAATAATTAGTCACGTCTAAATACATTAGAAATGGTATTTCAGAATTTTAGTTCCGTCTCGGTACCGGATAATTAAGACGATTCAAACTAAACTTATGCAGAAGTTTAATCTGGGAGATCTGGTATATAATTTTTAAATATATCTAAGATCTCCCCTTGTTCCTTGTTTCGCAAAATAGAAATAACTGTAACTAAATAATCTTTATTGTTAAGGCCAAGAAAGTGACCAATTGATTTTGCTAAACCTTTTTCATTAAATATTTCTAATACTTTAATGTAATCATCATTTTTTAATACTTCTTCATATAAACTCTGCGTTTCTTCAGAAATTCTATCATAATTGATATTTGATATTGTATTAATAAAACTTTCCCTCGTATGAGATTTAGAAATATCAACTACCGATAATTCATGTTTTAACTGAGATACTATACTTTTATTTACCTGACTATCAATTTGTTTACCAAACCTTTCTTTAATAATATAACTATTAATTCTATTAAAAACCTCGTTAAAATCCTTACCTAAGTAGTCTGCTAAAAAACGGATTAATTCTTCAATAACAAATAAATTTTCTACCTCTGAAACGTTTAAAGTATAAACATTATATTTTTTTAATTTATTTATTTCGTCTTCTGTTCTAAAGTCACGGTCGATTATTCCATAAACATTGTAATTATGGATTTTTTGAGTTGAATTAAAGGATTTTGTTCTCATAATCACCTGCATACAGCTACCACAAGGAATAATAAAATAATCAGGATACATGAGAGAATATAATTGAGTATCAAAACTATTCTCTTCTCCCTCTACAAATAAAATATTTTTACGTGAACCTAGAATGTCGAATAACAGCTTCTCCGGAAGTCCATCTGAATTTATTCTTTCCAGGTCCCAATTCTCCCCATCATAACTTTTTATCCATATCTTTTCTGAACTTTTATGGGAAGCAGCAAAGTTTGTATCATGTGTTATATAAATAAATAAGCAATCTTCACGATATTTTTCTAATTTTTCCCATAAAACATTCATTATCGAACTATGCAGATGTATTTCCGGTTCATCTATAATTAAAATTTTATTATCTGGTACAACTAAAACCTGCGATACCAAATATAAAACCGCTCTTTCTCCATCACTCATTTGATTTGCAGAATACTTTTCAACTGGCTTATCTTTTTCATAGGCAAAAAACTTCGAATCTTCAAACAAAAGATTTCTTTGTGGAAATATTCTATCCCAAATATCCATTAATTTATCAATAACCGTTAATGTTGTTGCTGGTTTTGAAGTTCCTGCATTTTCTGCAAGCCTGCAATTATTAAAAAAATCCGATATCTCATTATTATACATAGCAATTAATGCCGCTAACACAATGTCAAAATCATCTAAGAGCTTAGTGGTGGTTGATTTTCCCCAATCCCATCTACATCCCTTTTCATGTCTTTGCAAAAACCCTTCATCATTAGTTCCATAAATAATTTTATTCTTTGCGTCATCATAATTACTTAAAGGGATATTTGAATCAAAATTAAGGTTTCTTTGAGCTCCTATTCGATGGACTGTTTCGGGTTCTTTTTCTTCAATCCATGCACCCAATTTACTTTTCCCACTACCATTTGCTCCTATAATTATTACTGAATTATCATGCGTGCTATGCTCCTCAATATCACCACTTAGGGTGGGCAGCTTATACTTATAATTCTTCGTATTTATTAACATGTTGATTTTCCTTTACAGTGTATCTTCAAAATGACACGATTATATCATTTGAACCTAATTTGAAGGTTTAACTTAATCATATCTTCCCCATTCTTCCTGTAAACTTCTCCAAAATCATGTCTTGAAGTGGAAGCAGTTTCATATTTTGTATTTTTAAGAAGATATTCCTCGAAATAATTGCGGTTATAAACATGATACGCTAATACATCTCCTTGTTTTGTTACAACGATATATCCACCGCTGGCTTCATCAATACCATCCCAAACTGTTGCCGGTTTCATCCCTAGAGCTACTGCTGTTAAAAATTTTTTGAATTTATATCTATATGCATTCACATTTCCATAATTCATCGGGTTTTCAATTTCAAGTTCATCGACCATATCTATACAATTGGTAATCCCGTCTCTATAAAAGTATAATATGGTTTCTGCAATGATGATATCCATCGAACTATCAATCAATACTAAATTATCAGAAAAAGTCTGATTTTGCATGCCAATATATTTAAGCTCGCCGTTATCTTCAATTACTTTTTTAATTCTGCCTCTAACGTCAGTATGTTTTTTTCCTTTTGAAATTTTAACTATTTCATTAGCTTCTTTTGCAAGAAAAGGATTGCTGCTATTTATTTTATAAATGAAGTTTGTTGTTTTACCTGCATTTAGTAAAGTAGGGGATGAGCCAAGTTCTGATTTAATTGAAAATCCAACTGTTGGCGAATATCCTGTATTGATATCAACTATTTTCATCGTGATATCACTCTTATCTATTGCGGGTGCTGATAATTTATAACAGGATATGCCTTTCATGAAATCTTCAGTTTTTTCTATTTTAAAGGAAGAACCTTTCGCATTACAAATTTCTTTTAATAGTCGGTCCGACTCTTTTTCAAAATCACTTTTATCTACCGATTTAAATTTTTTCCCATTTATATAAATCTCTATCGACTTTCCTGCTTTATATTCTTTTAATTCTCCGGGTATTTCTTCTCTAATAATCTTTATTATAGGGAAATATATGTTGGGGAGCTGATTTAATTCACTGTCGGCGGCATATATTTTACCCTCAGCTAAAAGTTTAAACAAAACATATATTTCAGACCATTCACCCTTATTTCCACTTATCACTTTTTACCTCCATGCAAACTCTAATTGTTCGTAAAGCTCATTTTCTTGAATGACATCTTCAATTATGACACCCTCCAGCTGGTTTTTAATTTTTTCTGCAATCGCTTTAATAACTGGAACCGTTACAGAATTTCCGAATTGCTTATATAAGTGAGTATCAGCAACAACCAGTTTAAATTTATCTGGAAATCCTTGTAGTCTTGCCCACTCTCTTGGTGTCATTTTTCGTATATATTCTCTGTTTATCTTCCCTTTTATATGAGTTACAGGCGTGAAATCAGTTAACCTTTTATCTATGATTAAATTTCTTTCTCTACCCATGCCTCCACACACGATAGCTCCGGCAACAGAATTGACATCTCTTATTTCATAACCAAAACCGTTTCCCTTATCTTGGTGCCTTTGCTTATGTCTTCTTAAAGAATCGAGATATACATCAGATAAATAATATTTGGGAGATGTCTCTTTTTCCTCTATTATATCGGCAATAACCTTCGTATTATCGGTTTTATCTGGGAATATAAACCGATCCGGTGAAATGTCTTCTCTAAATGCAACTATATATATTCTTTCTCTGTTTTGTGGTACTCCAAAGTCCTTACTATTAAGAACTTTGTGAAAAACCCTATAGCCAAGTTCATTCAACGTTTTTTTAATTATCTTAAATGTTTTGCCCTTATCATGATTTACTAAGTTTTTAACATTTTCGCAAAAAACAACCTTTGGTTTATGAAATTTTACTATTCTAGCTACATCGAAAAATAAAGTACCTCTAGTATCTTCAAATCCCTTTTTTTGACCTGCTAACGAAAATGCTTGGCACGGAAATCCTGCAAGAAGAATATCGTGACTGGGTATGTCTAATTCATTGATTTTTGTAATATCTCCAAAAATATTTATTTTATCTCCAAAATTTGCTAAATAGGTTTCCTGCGCTTTTTTATCCCATTCGGATACGAAGACAGTATTGATCTCATCACCAAAGGCTTGCTCAAAGCCAAGTCTAATTCCTCCTATTCCTGCAAATAGGTCTATGGATTTATACATCATCAATCACCTACTGTATTCTACTATATCTTTAACATCGCATTCTAGAACATAACAAATCTTTGCAATGGTTTCCAAATCTATTCTTTTAACCTTATTGTTGCAATAAGAATTAAGTTGCGTCCTTTGAAGATTTGCCTCTTTTTCTAATTTATTTTTGCTGATATTTTTCGCTTCTAATACCCTGTCTATTTTAAAAACAATCTTTCCAAAGTTTTTCATAAGTTCCTCTCCTTTTAAAATTCCTGAATCGGAATCCAATTTATCCCTATTATAGCATAGCCAAAAAACTTCTTACAGGTCTAAGATTATATCTTTCTATGACTTTTGCTTTGCTCTACTTAGATTATAAATCTAAGCAAAAGAAAGACCGTAGCAGCTCACTACGGTCAGATTTTTTGTCCAATGTAAACCACATGGAACGATTATTCAATTTATTCTTTTTGGCTTCTGGTACCATTGAATACTGGTGGCCATTTTTGATTCTCTTTATAGCTTGTAATCAAGCTATTTTAGAAAATTTTGCGATTATTCCCACTCAATCGTAGCCGGGGGTTTCGATGTAATATCATACACAATTCGGTTGATGTGTTCCACTTCGTTGACAATCCTGACGCTCACTTTGTCCAGCACCTCGTAGGGGATGCGGGCCCAATCGGCGGTCATAAAGTCGGAGGTGGTGACGGCTCTTAGGGCCAGGGTGTAGTCGTAGGTTCTGAAGTCGCCCATGACGCCGACGCTCCTGTTGTTGGTAAGGACGGCGAAGTATTGGTTGATGTCGTGGTCCATGCCGGCTTTGGCGATTTCGTCGCGGAAGATGTAGTCGGCATCGCGCAGGATGTCGAGTTTTTCTTCGGTGATTTCGCCCATGACGCGAATGGCGAGGCCCGGTCCCGGGAAGGGTTGGCGCCAGACGAGTTTGGGATCGAGGCCGATGGCTTCGCCCAGTTGTCTCACTTCGTCTTTGAAGAGGTCTCTTAGGGGCTCGATGAGGTCTTTGAAGTCGACGACGGCGGGAAGGCCTCCGACGTTGTGGTGGCTTTTGATGACGGCGGCGTCTCCCGCCCCGCTTTCGATGACGTCGGGGTAGATGGTGCCTTGGGCCAAGAAGTCGACGGCGCCGATTTTTCTGCCTTCGTCTTCGAAGACGCGGATGAATTCTTCGCCGATGATTTTCCTTTTTTGTTCGGGGTCGGTGACGCCTTTTAAGCGCTTTAAAAAGCGGTCTTTGGCGTCGACGCGAATGAAGTGCATGCCGGTGTCTTTAAAGGCTTCTTCCACTTCGTCGCCTTCGTTTTTGCGCATGAGGCCGTGGTCGACGAAGATGCAGATGAGGTTTTCGCCGATGGCATCGACGAGGAGTTTCGCGCACACGGAGGAATCCACGCCGCCGGAAAGGGCGAGGAGGACTTTTTTGTCGCCGACTTTTTCTTGGATGGCGCGCTTGGCCTCGTTGGCGAAGTCGTGCATGTTCCAGTCTCCTTTGGCATGACATACTTTTTTCAGGAAGTTGTCGATGATTTCGTGACCGTTTTCGGTGTGGTTGACTTCGCCGTGGAATTGGATGGCGTAGATGTTTTTCTCTCTGTTTTCCATGGCGGCCACGGGGCAGCTGTCGGTGGATGCCACGGTGCGGAATCCTTCGGGAAGTTCTTTGACGTAGTCCACGTGGCTCATCCAGGTGGTTTGTTCCACATCCAGGCCGTCGAAGAGTTTGGATGCGGGATCCACCATGGTTTTGGTTTTACCGAATTCCCGCTTGTCGGACTTGGTGACGGTGCCGCCCATGTTTTTGGCGATGAGTTGCATGCCGTAGCAGATGCCTAAAATGGGCAGGCCCATGTCCAGGATTTCCGGATCGATGTCCGGGCTCTTGGCGTCGTAGACGCTGTTGGGGCCGCCGGTGAAGATGAGGCCGATGGGCTTTTCTTTCTTAATGGCATCCAGGGCTTTTTTGTAGGGGACCACTTCCGCGTAGACGTTTTTTTCCCGCACGCGCCGCGTGATCAGTTGATTGTATTGACCACCGAAGTCGATGACCAGTATTTTTTCTCTTTCCATGGAAAACCTCCTTTTCGGCTTTTATTATAGCATATTCGGCTCGGGTCTTTTTCCCGATGGGTTTCATTGTTTTTTCAATTTTTCGATGAATGTATGGTATACTATGTTCAGTATATGTTTTTACATTGAATACAAGGGGGTGTTGTATGTCCGGAAAGTTTTCGGGACAAAAAATTCGTACCATGCGCAAGGCGCTTGGCATGAGTATTAAGGATCTGGCCGAGGCCTCGAATCTGTCCACGGGGCTGATCAGTCAAATCGAGCGGGATTTGGTCTCGCCCTCGGTGAACGCCATGTTGCGCATTGTGGATGCTTTACATACGACCATGGGGGAATTTTTCGAGGACGTGCCTTCGAAGAAGAAGCCCACGATTATCCACAGCGGCGAGCATAAGATGTTGGATGACGGCGCCGCGGACCGCCGGGTGCGCCTTCTCTCGCCTGAAAGCCGCCGGGAGTACGCGGTGATGGAGATGCGTTTTGAAACGGCGGACAAAAAGGACGTATTGCCCACGACGGGCGACGAGGGCGAGGCCTTCGGCTTTATTAAGGCGGGCCGGCTCACGGTGATGGTGGACGATGTGGCTTATCCCGTGGAAGCGGGGGACAGCATCGCCTTCGACCGCACCGCCAGATACGCCATGTTTAACGAACAAAAGGAGCCGTGTCTGTCCACATGGGTGTTTCTGCCGCCGGCGGATTTGAAAAAACAGGGGTCATGAGATCCCTGTTTTTTTATGTCCAGGCTTCGAAAAAATCGCGGTAGTAGGACAGTTTCGTCATGTGTTTTGTTTCCACCCAGTTCATGATGGCGTCTTTGTCCAGGAAGATAAAGTCGTCGACCTCTTCCGGATCCAAGGTGATGTCTTCTTCCGCGAGTTCTTTTTCGACGCGGTAGATGTAGTAGTGGGCGGGAAATTCGGTGATGATTCGATCCAATACGAGTTCTTCTTCCCGAAGGAGGATGCCCATTTCTTCCTGCATTTCGCGGATCATGGCTTCCTCGGGCCCTTCGTCTTTGACGACGCTGCCGCAGGCGGTACAGGACCAGTAGCCCGGGAAGTTTTTCTTTTTCATGGAGCGCTTTTGCAGGATGTAGCGCCCGTCCGGGGTGCGGATCCAGGCTTCCACGACGCGGTGGTAGCGCCCTTCGGGGATGGGCTCGCCCCGGCGGAGCACGTCGCCTGTGGGGCGATTGGCTTTATCGTAGAGATCCCAAAGTTCGCTCACGCCATGGCTCGCTTTCCTGCGGCTTCCACGAATCCGTGGAACAAGGGGTGGATGTGGTTGGGTCGGGATTTAAATTCCGGATGGAATTGGCAGGCGACGAAGTAGCTGTCCTGATTCAATTCGATGACTTCCACCAGATCCAAATCTTCGTTGATGCCGGCGATGGCAAGCCCGGCTTTTCGCAGCATGCCTCTGAATTCGTTGTTGAATTCGTAGCGGTGGCGGTGGCGTTCCAAAATGTCCGGCTCTTTGTAGAGCTTGGCGGCGCGGCTGCCTTCGACGAGGTGGCAGGGGTAGTTGCCCAAGCGCTGGGTGCCGCCCATGTTTTCCACGCCCACTTGTGCTTCCATGAGGTCGATGACCGGATAGGGGGTATTTACGTCGAATTCCGTGGAGTTGGCGTCTTTTAAGCCGGCGATGTTTCTCGCAATGTCGATGACGGCGATTTGCATGCCCAAGCAGATGCCGAAGTAGGGAATTTCATGTTCGCGGGCGTATTTCGAAGCGCGGATCATGCCTTCGATGCCCCGCTCGCCGAAGCCGCCGGGGACGATGATGCCGTGAACGTCTTTTAATGCAGCATCCAGCGTTCCATCGTCCACCAAGTCTTCCGCGTCCACGTAGTCGATGGTGACCAAACGGCCCATGTCGTAGCCCGCATCCAAGAGGGCTTGGGTGACGGAAAGGTAGGCGTCGTGGAGCTGGACGTATTTGCCTACGAGGGCGATGCGAATGGTGCCTTCGGCCTGTTTAAAGGCTTCCACCATGTGGCGCCAGTGGTCGGCCTTCAGGGCCTTGGGCTCCAGCTTCAGGTGGTTCATAATGATTTCGTCGAGGTTTTGTTCCCGGAACACATTGGGTAGTTCGTAGATCAAGTCCACGTGGCGGGATTCGATGACATTTTCTTTTGGCACGTCGCAGAAAAGGGAAATTTTGTTGCGAATGGAGGCGTCGATGGCGCCGTCGCTTCTGGTAATGATAATGTCGGCCTTGATTCCCTGGCTCATGAGCTGTTTAAAGCTGTGTTGGGTGGGCTTGGTCTTCAGCTCGTCGCTTCCCGGGATCACGGGAATGAGCACGGTGTGCACGAAGAGCACATCTTCCACGGCGCATTCCGAGTGGATTTGGCGAATGGCTTCGATAAAGGGGAGGCCTTCGATGTCGCCGACGGTGCCGCCGATTTCGGTGATGACCACATCGGCGCCAGATTCTTTGCCGGCGCGGTAGATGGCGTGTTTGATTTCGTCGGTGACGTGGGGGATGACTTGCACGGTGGCGCCGTCGTAGTCGCCGCGGCGTTCTTTTTTAATGACGCGGGAATAGATTTTTCCCGTGGTGACGGAGGCGGCTTTGGTGAGCTCTTCGTCGATAAAGCGTTCGTAGTGGCCCAAGTCCAGGTCCGTTTCCGCTCCGTCGGCGGTGACGAACACTTCCCCGTGTTGGTAGGGGCTCATGGTGCCGGGATCCACATTGAGATAGGGATCGAATTTTTGCATAAACACGCTGAAGCCGCGATTTTTTAACAAGCGGCCGATGCTCGCCGCGCTAATGCCTTTGCCGATGCCGGATACCACGCCGCCGGTTACAAATATATACTTCGTCATAATGCCTCCTAATTGAGTCCTGTGAAAATATCTTCGTAGGTGGGAATCGTCCAGTGTTTTCTTGAGATGCGACTTTCCAGTTCGTCGCAGATTTTACGGATGTGGGGGAATTGGGTAATGACTTCTTTTTCGAAAAATTCCGCCCGTTCGTAGCCTTCCAGGGTCTTGGCCTTGGCGTAGGTGGCCTTTAATTTCTTGTGCCGCAAAAGCAGCTCTTCGAGCAGCACATTTAATGTTTCCAGGCGCTCTTCCAGTGCCGGGTTTTTCAGGCGGCCGGTGACGTTTAAAATGTCGTTCAGCTCCGCCACCACCGCCGGCTCCACGTCTCTTGAAAGCATGGTCATGAGGGTTCTCGCTTCCAAAAAGTCGTGAACGGACACGGATTCCAGGCCCACTTCGTAAATGGCTTCCACTTCGCTTTCGCTGAGCACGTCGTAGTCGCCGAAGATCTTGATTAAGTCCTTGTCCTTTAAGGCCTGAATGGCCTCGAAGAAGGTTTGGTAATGGGGCAGGCCCCGCCGCTCGGCTTCTTCCACCCAAGCTTGGGCGTAATTGTCTTTGTTGTAGAGAATGCGCTCGTGATCGCTTACGATTTCGGCGATGACCGTGTAGGCTTCTTTTCTCAATGCCTCGTCGTCTTCGGCCAAGGGCTCCAGGCGATCGGCGATTTTTCTCAGGCTGTGGCCCAGAGCCGTGTTAATGACAATATTTGCATCGGCCCCGGTCATGGAAGAGCCCACCATGCGGAATTCGAATTTGTTGCCCGTAAAGGCCAGGGGACTGGTGCGGTTGCGGTCGCTGGAGTCCCGCGGGGTATAGCCCAGGGAGTTGATCTTGATCTCCGGCAGGGCTTCGATTTTCGCGTGGTATTCTTCGTGGGCGATGTCTTTTAAAATCTCTTCCAGATCGTTTCCCAGGAAGATGGAAATAATCGAAGGGGGCGCTTCCAATCCGCCTAAGCGCCGATCGTTGGATGGCCCGCCCGATGCGATGCGAAACAGGGGCGCGTAGTCGTCGGCGGCTTCGATCATGGCCGCGAGGAATAAGAGGAAGGTGAGGTTTTCTTTGGGATTGTCCCCGGGATCAAAGACATTTTTGCCGTAATTGGTGGTGAGGGAATAATTGTTGTGCTTGCCGCTGCCGTTGACGCCGGCAAAGGGCTTTTCGTGGAGCAGACAGACCAGATCGTAGTCTGTGGCGGTTTCCTTTAAGATGCTCATAATGAGCTGATTGTAGTCCACGGCGATGTTGGCATTTTCAAAGAGGGCCACGATTTCAAATTGGCAGGGGGCTACTTCGTTGTGCTCGGTCTTGGCGAAGATGCCCAGCTCCCAGAGCTTTTCGTTGACGGATTCGTAAAAGGCCATGACCCGCTTGGGAATGCCGCCCAGGTAGTGGTCGCCCATTTCCTGGCCCTTGGGGGCGCCGGCGCCGATTAAGGTGCGGCCGATGCTTTTTAAATCGCTCCGATTGTCGTAGTGGCGCTTGTCGATAAGGAAAAATTCCTGCTCCAGGCCCACTTTCGGCTTCATGCGGTAGGTGTATTCGTCTTTTTCGAAGAGATTCACCACCCGGGAGCCGTGCTCGCTGATCAGGCCCATGGACGCGAGCAGGGGGCCTTTCTTGTCCAGCTTGTCTCCGTTAAAGGACACGAAGATCGTGGGGATGTATAAAATCCGGTCGATAATAAAGGAATTGGCCGTGGCGTCCCAATAGGTGTAGCCCCTCGCTTCGAAGGTGCTGCGCATGCCGCCGGTGGGAAAGGACGATCCGTCGCTTTCGCCGCGAATCAATTCCTTGCCGGAGAAGCGCTGAATCACGTCGTATTTGTCCGTGCGGTCCAAAAAGGCGTCGTGTTTTTTCGCCGTGAGGCCGTTAAGGGGCTGAAACCAGTGGCAGTAATGGGTGGCGCCCATCTCCAGGGCCCATTCCTTCATGGCGTGGGCGATGGCATCGGCGGTCTCCCGATCCAAGGGCGCCTCGTTCCTTATGGCGTTTTTCCATCGGTAGTAAATGGCGTGAGGCAATCTTTCCCGCATCATGCGCTTGTTAAACGCCATTTCCCCGAACTTTTTGTCTAGATCCATATTCCCTCCTAAAATAGAAAAAATTGGTTCTCTCGAAAGATAACCAATATAAAAAAACCTATGACCCTCGCGGCGCAAGGGGTGTTTTCTTTTATAATAGTAAAAGGAATTTTCAATGTCAAGAACCGATGGCGGAGGCCGGGAAAAAATATAAATTTTACCTCCCCATCACTTGACAAGCGGCCTCGTCCCTGTATAATGGATGTATTCAAAAACTTCGATGGAGAAAAGTACGTGAGGCTAAATCTCAGGGAGTCGAATTCACCGATTGAAAGATTCGACGATGGCTGCCCGCGGAATCCCGCTCCGGAGTTGTCCGCAAAACGGACCGCTTGTCCCGTTACGACATTGAGGATACCCGATGAGGGTATTGAATTTGGGTGGTACCACGGTTTTTCGTCCCTGAGAAACCGTGGTTTTTTTTATTGGATTGAGGAGGCACACATTGGCTAAAGACAAGGAAAAATTTGTAAGAGAGATTACAGCCCGCGACGAAGATTTCGCTCAGTGGTACACCGACGTGGTGTTAAAGGCGGAAATGGCGGACTACGCCCCCGTGAGAGGCTGCATGATTATTCGCCCCTACGGCTTCGCCGTGTGGGAGCGGATTAAGGAAGAAGCGGATAAGCGCTTCAAGGCCACGGGCCACAAAAACGCCTACTTCCCCATGCTGATTCCGGAACATTTGCTGCAAAAGGAAGTGGAACACTTCGACGGCTTCGCCCCGGAAGTGTTGTGGGTTACCCACGGCGGCGACGAAGAATTGGCGGAACGCCTGATCGTGCGCCCCACATCGGAGACGATTATTAACTCCATGTACTCCAAATGGGTGCAAACCTATCGGGACCTGCCGGTGTTAATTAACCAATGGTGCTCCGTCTTCCGCTGGGAAAAGACCACGCGCCCCTTCCTTCGCACGGTGGAATTTTTATGGCAAGAAGGCCACACGGTCCACGAAACCTACGAAGATGCTCAGGAAGAAACCCTGCGCATTCACGAAATTTATCGCCAAGTCATCGAAGATGAAATGGCCATTCCCGTTATTTTGGGCAAGAAGAGCGAATCGGAACGCTTCGCCGGCGCCGACGCCACCTACACCCTGGAAGCCATGATGCACGACGGCAAGGCCCTGCAATCGGGCACGAGTCACAACTTGGGCCAAAATTTCGCGAAGATGTTCGACATTCAGTTCCAAGACAGGGAAGGCAAGCTTGCCACGGCCTGGACAACCAGCTGGGGCATTTCCACCCGCTTAATCGGCGGCCTCATCATGGTTCACGGCGACGACCGAGGCATGGTTATGCCGCCTCACGTAGCGCCGACGCAAGTGGTCATCGTGCCCATCGCCATGCACAAAGAAGGCGTCAAGGAAAAAGCCCAAGACCTCTACGACAGCCTGAAGAACCGCTTCACCGTGGAACTGGACGACCGGGAACAATACAGCCCGGGCTGGAAATTCAATCAATGGGAACTGAAGGGCGTGCCCTTGCGCGTGGAAATCGGCCCCAAGGACATCGAAAAGAACCAAGTGGTCTTCGTGCGTCGAGACACCAACGAAAAGATCTTCGTTCCCATGGAAAACCTGGCGGAGAAGATCGACGACATGCTTGAAACCATTCAAAAAGATATGTTTGAAGCGGCGAAAAAGCGCATGGAAGAAAACACCTTTACCGTCACCGACTACGACGACTTCAAGGAAAAAATGGCCGCAGGCAATCCCTTCCTGAAGGGCATGTGGTGCGGCGACGAAGATTGCGAAGCGGAAATCAAAGACGAAACTACCGCCACCATTCGCTGCATTCCCTTCGAAGAAGAACACCTGGCAGACACCTGTGTCCACTGCGGCAAGCCCGCCAAGCACATGGTCTACTACGCAAAAGCGTATTAATCCCACAGAAAAAGCACTCGGACGCATCCGAGTGCTTTCGTTTTGCTCAAAATCAATTTTCCAATTTCTGTTTCTTTAACCCTTCCCGGTAGGCCTGCTTGCCGCGAATGTAGCGGCGCGCGCGCCGGAAGATGTCCACCGCCGCAGGAATCAAAAAGCCGATGGCCACGTAGCGGAAAGGCAATAGGGTCTGGGCGTAGCGGTCGAAGACGTAGGCGTAGGCGTACATGTAGACCTGGGCGAAGTAGGCGAAGAGCACGAAATAGGTTTCCGCCACAGTCCTTTTCGCGAGAAGCACCGCCACCGCCGCCGCCAAGGCCAGGGTGAAATCCAATTGGCGCAGGTGGATGATGGGGTATCTCGTTTTGGGAATGACCTCGTCCCAGTAAAAGGTTTTGAAGAACATGCTCTTGGGCTTGAGCCAAAGATAGCTTTTCAACATGGACTGGCGGTCGTCTTTCCACCAGTAGACCATGCGGGCCCAGGCCAATTTTTCGTCGGCGAGAAGCTCGAAGTAGCGCTTGTGTTTCGCCGCAAACTTGCCGTCACTGTTTTTCAAAAAGACGTGTTCCTCATACACCTGATCCACAAACTTCCTGCGATCGAAAACATCCTCCGGCGGGTAGCCTTCTCCCTGAAAGGTGCCGAGAAGCAGGGGATTGCCGATGCCGTAGGTGGTGGGAATGAAGGCGCGGAAGTGTTTGTAATTGCGCACGCTCCAGGGAAGCATAAAGGCCAATAGGGCCACGAAGATCAGAAAGGCCTGGCCGTAGAGGCGGGTGGAGGGGTATTTCTTGATCCATAAGTAAGGCAGGGGCAGGAGAAAGAGGCAAAGGGCCTGGGCCTTG